>Ga0155697_140_pt1 | contig 7771 bp, 8 predicted proteins | sample RifCSPlowO2_01_FD_107354 | JGI IMG/M metagenome (GOLD analysis project Ga0155697, IMG submission 107354) | Candidatus Uhrbacteria bacterium RIFCSPLOWO2_01_FULL_47_25 | reverse complement strand
GCGGGTAAAATCATAGAGAGGGTAAGTTGTGGCCACAACCACAAGCGCTCCCGTTTGTTTTTTTTGCTGATTGAGCATTGCTGATTTATTTCGTTTCAGTGCGCCGATAGTTATAGTGAAGATTATTAAGGCAAAAAAAACTAAAACAATAATTACACGTCGGGTATTCATATTGAATAATAGCTTTGTATATATTGGAGTGAAACTAACAGTCAGTATATCTAGCGGCTAGTTCAACGTCAATTGCCTCGTTAGAAGTCCGACTTAATGTGATTATCAATCTTTTGGCGATGAAGCAATCTCCTAACCGATTTAATCCTCTATAACCGCAGAGGCTAAAATTCTTGCAAGAATTTTAGCCTCCCAGGACTTCCAACGGGGTTGATTTATCGCGTAATTATTGGTAAACTCGCCACAGAATTGTTATTGCAGGGTAGCTCTCCGCCAGATGGTGGAGGTAGAGCAGCGGATACACCCCGCACTTTTTTGAGCCAGGGTAGCTCCCCAACGACTGCGGCATTGCCGAGTGTTGTGGTAAATAGTTTCCGCCAGAGGCGGATCCGCCGGGGGCGGAGGTTACCCGTCCGATCGAACGCGGTTCAGCCGTTCGGGCGGAGAGCGAAAGATACACCCCGCACCTTTCTTATGGCAGGGTAGCTCAGTTGGTTAGAGCGAGGGACTCATAAGCCCTAGGTCGCCGGTTCGATCCCGGCCCCTGCTAAAGGAAAGGTGCGGAGAGGTAAGCCCTAGGCATGTTTGCATAATCCCGCACGGTGGAACACTGGTTCGTTATCCACTAATAAACATTTGTTAATTTAATATGGATGAGCGAGAACATTATCCGTCTAATCCTGACATAGAAGAAACGCGCGATGGGGCCCTTCAGCGTTTTCGTATTCATACCGATTCTGAAGGGAATTTGGTTGATATTACACTGCAAAATAGTTCGTCAGAACGAAGAGGGTCGTCTACGGGTGGCGCGATTCTCGGGTCTCATTCTCCCGATGATGATTTTCATATAACACCATTTACCCCAAGAGAGTTTTGGCCAGAGGCCGAACTTGGACGCATTCAACAACTCTCGGCGGAAACCATTTCAGCCCTATTCCCTGAAGACATAAAAGAATTGAATCTTAATCGCGCTCGTGATGAGATAGCTCGTCTAGATTATGCATCATATAGATATTTTTTGAGGGACTTTGAAAATATGAATACTCGACGTCATGAATTACCGCCAGAAGCGATTGAGATGACCATGGAGCGCGGTTTTGCGCTTGCCAAAGAGCGTCAATTTAAAGAAACTGCGCTTTGGGAATTTTGCATTGACATTGATCAAGCCATTCAGCTGAACAGAGACTTTAATCGACAAAAACCCTCTGACCGTTCTTCAACAGATAAAGCATTTTTGTCTTTGCAGAATCTATACGCCAAATATCCAGAGCAAGCAGATAATTATTGGGAAGTTATGGGACAAAACGGGCAAACAATTGAGCCAAATTTATTGCTGGATGGTATTTCTAAGATGGATTATCGCCCTGATGTGTCCGATCATTTCAAATTTGAATCTCTGCATGCGCTCAATTATCTTTTGGCATTTAGCAATTATAGATCGGCGTTATTAAAGAAATTAGATTTTGACCGGGCGGACAATTTTGGACAAACCGGGCATTGGCTGGAACTTATTCGGAGCATCTATTACACCTCGCAAGACTGGGCTTTTTCTGAAGACAAAGTTCCAGCCCAGATTATACCAACATTAAAAAATGCGGTAAAACAGCAAAAGGGAAGTTACTTGCTCAATCGACGGGCTGGGCAGCTTTTAGAGGAGTTTCAAGGCCGTGGGCGGGAACGGGTCGGGTATGCAGTGGCCTTTGAAATATCACCCGGCCAACTCGCCGCCTATCGGCCAGACGGCCGGTTGGCGCTTCTTTCTCCTGAACAGCGAGCGGTCGCGGAGCAATTGATTGAATCGCGTCGTACACTTGACGAGCAAATGCGTCCGCCCCAAGAATTAATTGATGCCGCAGTAAAGCAAGGAGATGATTATGTTGAATGGACTCCACCACCAGAACTGCAACATCAATGGCGAGAATGGCGTCAGCAATACCAAAAATTTCTGGACTCTATTGCTGCTCTTACCCCTCTAGACGTGAGGGCATTTAGTATGGGCATAAAGAGTGAAGCTACGAAAGATGGCGATCAAAGTATGCAGGATATTCGTGACTTTGAGTACCTAATGACTCCAGTTATGAGAGCGCAAATAGAAAAAGACTTCGGTATCCAGCTTGCTACCCTAAGTCTTCCCGAACAGTATTATTTTTTGAAATTTGTCAAAACCAGAAATATGCAAAACGCTGGTTTGGTACAGTTATTTGCCTGGCGATTTGGGCGCGATGGATTACGTACCTTCTTATCACTAGAACACGATCAGGACATGGGCGATAAAATATTAGATTTAGCCGATAAGTATGACGAGGCTGATATCAAGCTAATTTTTCAAAAATACGGCGAGATTGTTGATGCCTCGACTCACCTTCGTGAATATCTACGTGATATATTTCATAAGGATATACAATATAGTGAAGGTGCAGTTGAAAAAATAATAGAGCGACTTTTGCAACGCGGTCGTGATCTCTTGATTAAGTATGCCGACAGCCATGTTGATAGTGAATCAATAACAAAAGAACTAGAACTATACCGAGCGGATATTCTTCTATTTGCCGACACCTTTAGGACATTGCGCGCCACGGGCAAGCTCTCAGAAGAGCAGCTATGGTTTCGTGACATAACTGACACAGAATTAACAACCAAAAGTTTTGACGAGCTTATAGATTCAGATAAAGCGATTATGCGGCAGATGTTTGTTGAGAATCGCGAGCGCGATGGATACCCTACTAAACTTATAGAGGCCACGCGGCAAAAATTTGAAAGCTATCTTGATAATCCAGAAGGTCAATTTTACCTGTTGACCCACAATGGAGAAATTGTCGCTTTTGTGCGTTTTGCGCCAGACCAATCAACGAAACGCGTCCATGTTGATTCTCTAAATGTCCGTCCACAGATTCGGCAATCTTCACTCGGTAGCGCCCTTCTTAAAGCAACCTTAGATCACTACAGCGCAGATGGTTACATCATTGATGGTGAAGCCTATACCAAAAATCCAATGTTGAAGCACTATCTTTCTGACTTTGGTTTTCATCAAGTCGGGGAGCCATACACCTACCCCGGCACCGAAGAGTTATTTGTTAAGCTTGAGCGACTGCCGGAGGTGAAGGTTGAGACGACGTCGGCGTCGTCAGAGAAACCACCGGTCTCGCCGCGACCCAAGCGAGCTCAAACAAAACGCGGTGCATCTGGTAAATTCTTTCGTCCTCAATAATGACGCCGATAAGAGTTTCTGGTTGCAGGGTAAGATAACTTATTTTACCATCATAAATTTGCATCACTGCCCGAATATGCTCTGGCGGTGTTGGCACCACTCTTACTTCGGTTAAGGCGTTGCGGTAGCGATCAGCGTGCGCCCGTACATAGGATTCATCAAAAGAGATCATGCGCTTGACAACGCCCAGACGTTTGCGCCGCGACACATATTCTTCATTTATTTTAGGGAAATATTCATTGGCGAGCGTATTGTCAATGTAAGAATATATTGTTTCATGCGAGGTCAGTGAATCTTCAAGCACTGTCCTTACGCCTTCGTCGCCTTCAAAAAATCGCACGTTCGGTCGGTGCATAATGAGGTTATAGGCGGATTTTAAAGAAGGGAGTGAACCCATGAGCGTTTGCTCCGCCTCTTTTAGCGATTGTTCATTAGTTTTTAACACACTCGCTAAGCGGTCAGGATTTTCCACTTGGAATACTTTACGCCCATGTTCCTCAAGTTCAGTGACAAGACCCTTGGCTTTCAGTCCATAAACGGCGTTGTAAGCACTACCGCGCTTCAAAGATACTTTATTTAAAATTTTTCCCATACCTGTTTTGCCCAAAGAAAGCAAAGTTTCATATACTTCGGCCTCCTTTTCTTCAAGGCCGATTTTTATGAGGAGGCTCTTATAGGTGGACATATTTTGGATTAATTATAGCGCATCATGATTTTATTGTCAACTGTAAATGACAATAATATCTAAATAATCACTATATTTTTTAGACTATTATCATTGATTTATATCAATTATATAATAATTATCATCAATATCTCTTGACATATTCTACCAGTATGCTATGATGGCTCGTTACGCTTGAAATGGGCGTAATAAGAACTTTAAGAAAATAATATTAAGGAGAGAGCGAACGACAGCGTTTCTGTCGTGAATTCAGCATTTTGGTCAAATGGTAAAGTGCTGGACACAGCCCAAAGCGGCTGCGAGAGCTCTTGCCTCAAGGATTCTCGCAGCCGCTTTTTGTGAGCATTGGAGAGAGAATGGGGCACGACAGCCCCGTACCATCCCGCCCATGGCGGATTGGTGCGGGGGAACGAACTAACGAATTCTTGCCCCGCTCCCTCTCCAAAAAAGAGGAGAGAAGTTCTTAAAAAAATTACGAGATTGCTGAAAGGCTAAGGTGAGGACAAAGAAACCACGCCAATGCCCCGCTTGACAGTTAAGGAGACTATCGAGCAGGCATCTCGCTATGACCAGTCAGAGTATTGAGCGTTGCCTGGAGAGACGAAGCCTCGCACTGTTGCGAAGCATCTAGTGCGGGGGAGGCGACCCTCGGTCGGACTGGCCACCATAGCAATGAGTGCACCCCGCCTGTCGGGCTTCGGCAACGGAGTCGGTGGACGGACGGGGATCACTCCTTGTCATGTCCTGCGAAGCTTTCTTGCCCTCCATAGCTTTAGCGAAGGAGTGGAGCGAAGCAGGGCTATCTCAAAAGGAGAGAGAAAAAGTTCTTTAAAATCAAATCAACAATAAATATCTTTGCGGTGAGCAACGTCAGTTAGGAGAATACCATTGGGTGCCATAAATTCAAACAGAGCTCGCCAATCACGGCCGATACGAAACGAATATACATTAGTCATCTTGCCAGATAGCGCTTTGGTATGAAGCAGGGGATGAAACGGGTCAATGCGGAGGAGTTCCATTTTCTCGGCGAGCTCTCTAGCCACTTCAGATGGCAACTTGCTAGCGGCTCTGCGAAAGCGACTCGTCGTTGCGAGTTCAGGCATGATTCTGTCGGATCTGTTTTAGAAATGACTTGGCGTCAGTGAAACGGTAGATTGGTTTGCTCTTGCGGACTCGTTGGTAACGGCGAACAAATTCAGGATTATACTCGCCCTCCGGATCGCGGCTTGTCAGGCCAATAACGAAGGAACGCAAAAGATTCACTTCCTGTTCCAAGCGATTCAGTCGGGCAGTGGTGCTTATTTTTGTTCTTGTTGCAGTAGCCATGTTGTTAGGTGATTCCGTGCACCACCATGATCGGCTCACGGTGTTTACGAAGACTGGTAAGGTAAGCGCCGATGGCGTCAGTGGCCATTGATTTAGCTTCTTCCACTGTGGCGCCGTAAGTAACACAGCCGGGAAGCGCCGGTACGGTCACGGTAAATCCGCCCTCTGGTTCTGGTTTGATGATTAGAGTGTAGTTGAGTTGTTTCATGATGAAATCGTATCACGGCGCGACACGCGTCGTCAACAAGCAAGTAATAATACAGACATTCTGTTCGGCCGATGTGTATCGGCCCTGATGAGCTCAAAAGAGCGAAAACAGAAAAAAGTTCTTTGACAGAGGTTGGTGAGGCGTGTTAGCAGCGCTACAAGCCAATCACAACATCACTGTTGTTCTGCGCAAGTGATCAATGAATACGCTTGGTAGCATGACCGGCAGCGATAGTTCAGCGCGGTGCGCAAGTTCGATGAATTCTCTGTCCAGCGTGACGAGTATATGCGATTTAGCAGTTAGCGCCGCTGCTAAAATTGGCGCATCACTTGTCGGTACAAGTTGGTGCGCGCGACGGACTGCCGCCAGTGTTGGTGATTTTGTGATGACGGGCGGCATAAGGAGGAATGTTGTCCAGGCCTGTCCGAGCAGTGGGAACTTCGTAGGAAGGTTGCGCTCCGCTTCGGCGACAACATCGGGAGAGATGACGATGGTAAGTTTTCCGGCGCGTCCCAGCGTGAGAACTGTGCCAGAGGCGCCGTGGGTAGAGTTGAGGCCGGCGAGAAGCGCGCTCGTGTCAACGAATACGCGCCACATTTTTGGCATACAATTCTCGCCAACGATCCTGACGAGTTTGTTTGGCCGCGCGCGTGATCGCTGTTTCTGGATATGGCAGAGAGCGGCGAACAGATTTCTTTAGAGAAGCGTAGGCCTCAAGTTTAAGCAAGGCAATCGCCTGCTCTAAGCGTGTGATTTTAGTTAGGAGTTGGTTGCCAGACATAGAATAGATAAGTTGATCGTATCACATCCTGTGAGCATTGGTCAACGTGCGAAGTGTTGGCATGGCCGCCCTTCGCCCCTCAACCGAAATCATAATTTGATAAAAAGATTGTGGTTTCGACAGAGGTTTATCTCGCACCTCCGCCAAAGGCGGATGGTGCGCGGAATACCATATATTCAGGCGACGCCGGCCACTGTCGGGAGACAGTAACGGGCGAGCCATCTTGCCAGGGTATTCGGGACATGAGCCCGCGCTACCCACGAAAGGAGGTGAAAAGATGGAGGTTCGTGTGCAGGGCCTTAAGGGAGAGCCAGTCGCCATAATAGGCGACTTCGGGCAACCAGATGAGTACGGCACCGCCTGCGATTTTTGCGGGTTGAGGGCGCCCAAAAACTGGGGCAGGTTAGCCAAGGAGGACGTGCCGACAAACGTACCGTGGAATTTCCGGTACGCGGCGCTAGACGCCTCAGCCATTTTGGAGGTCACACCTGATGAGTTAATCATTATGGTGACCAACGAGCGGCTCAGGCGGCTACCCTCCATGGTAGCCTGCAACAACTGCGAAGCGCTCCACGAGCGGAGGCTCCGGAAGGAGCTGGCTGCAGTGGGGCTAGCAGTTGTTTGCTAGTTCTCGCTCCACCGAAGCGAGTTGTGCTTCGGCGAGGTTGGGGTCAACCTCGTAGTGAAATAAAACCCCCGCCAGAACATGGCGTGAGAGGGGATCGCACCGAAGTGCTCCCAATGGCAGGAACTATAAGGTGCGGCGAGACCTCATGGGCAAAGTGGAATTAAATCATGCACTTTGCCCCTCAACTTCCCGCGCTAACCACAAGTTAGTTCGGGATGAGAGGAGAGCTTGTTCTTTAAAAGATGAATATGTTGACTGTTTATCCCGTACCAAAAAATTGGTGCGTGGGTAAATTCTCCAACCGTTGAGGTTACGGCTATCGTTAGGGTGATGAGCTTGTCGTCACTCAAGTGATGGTCGTAACCAACGGACCGCGGCAGGCCTGCCGCAAAAGGAGGTCAAAGATGAAAGTCGTTCTAGCCGGGCCCCCGCGGTCTGGCAAATCCTGCCTTCGGCAGGGTCTGAAGGACGCAGTGCGGCGCATTCCTGGAGCGCCGTACCCGTACGTCATAACCGCGTGCCCTGATGGGGAGGGCTCGTGGTTCCAGGAGACGGTGAACGCGGATCCCGAGTTGGCGGCGCAATGCAAGGCCGCCTACAAGGCCAAATTCACGCCGGAATTTGTCGAGCGGGTGGCCGCCAGCGTAGAGCGCTGTACCGAGGCGTTGACGCTCGTGGATATCGGCGGCATCCCTTCTGCCGAAAACGAGGCGATTTGCGCCTCGGCCACCCACGCGGTGCTCTTGGCGGGCGACCTCGGTCGC
>Ga0155697_112_pt1 | contig 12017 bp, 8 predicted proteins | sample RifCSPlowO2_01_FD_107354 | JGI IMG/M metagenome (GOLD analysis project Ga0155697, IMG submission 107354) | Candidatus Uhrbacteria bacterium RIFCSPLOWO2_01_FULL_47_25 | reverse complement strand
TTTGAAAAAATTAAAAACTTTTAATTTAACAGGCAATAAGTTTTCCGAACAGGATTTAACCGTAATCATCAAGGATCTGCCTAATCTCCAAGTCGTTTATTGAGGCAGAGCGTAGCATCAGAATAAGGACATTGATTCTTCGTGCCAGAAAAAACGAAAGCTGGGTGACGTCCAACGCCCAGTTTTCAATTGTGCCCTCCTCGCTTCTCACTCGCGTTCTAGAATGGCATTTATGTTTGAATAGGTTCGCATGATTGCCTCGCTGCGAGTGAGCCATTTGCCTCCTACGTTCAGGGATACCCTTCTGGTATTCCAACCCCACTTTTTTCTACTGCGCAGAAGGCTGTCTAGAGTTCTGATTGCCGCTTTCAGGTTTGGAGCGACAATTGGTTCATTTTCTATTTCGCACAGTACCCATTTTGCCCCCACCCAGAAGAGTAGGCGCTCCCTCCATGTAGCGGTGGGTCTATAAAGTCTTTCGTAAGAACATAGGTAGACGCGAGCCTTGCTTTCTTCCATGGTTGGTTGGCCTCCTTTACGGCAGTATTTGACCACACTATATCGCAGTGAGCCTAAATGTCAACGTTTGAGTCATATTAAATGTTCTGTAATTAAATTCAGACTGTCCGACAATTCAATTTTTTGGAAAATGCGGTGCTAAGGTTAGGCAAAAATTTTCTGAAAAATCGCCAAAATGGCAATTCTCGGACAGTCTGGTAGCATGTTTGCCCTGCTTTCTCGGGCGACTGTTCACCTGTGGCAAGGCAGTTTCTGGTGCGTGGGTGACCCAACCATTCGAATACCACCATACTAGTATGGTGGTATAAAGAGAAAAAGAGTAAGTGTAAAATTTGTTCCCGTGTTGCACGGCTGGGGTTATGTGATCAGCAGGGGATAGAATCATGTCCCAAAGAGGCCATTAACTAGCGGTTGATTCAGCCGTTTTTAGTCTTGACTTTTTTCTGCTGCTGTGCTAGGGTCAGCAGTTCGCTTTGATTTCAAAAATAGCGAACAGCTTATTTTTTATACTCCATTTATGATTCTCTTGCCAATTCTGCTTGCTCTCCAGCTTACCAATACGCCAGTCATCGTTTCTACGAATGACTCCATTGAAGCTGATTGCGGCATCAAAATGGCTTACGGTCTTGCCGGATGTTATATTACGTCATCGGATACCATTATTTTAAATTCAAAATACGAGTGGTTGTGGCCAGAAACAATTCCTCACGAATATGCGCACCGCACCGTTATCAAAAATAATTTGCTCACTGAAATGCAATTGTATTTTGCTAACAGTGAAGACATGGCTAATCAGTTTGCTACTTATTGGAATAATCCAGAGGCATACAGTGTGCGGCGTCCGCTTGAAGCCAAATGGTTTCAGGAGCATTTTATTCAACCTCAAATAGAGTGATAAATAAGATACCGCCCGAGACAGTTAAGTTGCAACTGTCTCGGGCGGTTATGCTTATACCATTGAGGTTGGAGTCCCCCTTAGACCAAACTATGGCGAGGCTGGAAGTTTTTGATTGACTCAACGAATTCAAGCAGCTTGGTGCCTACGAGTACCGCGTTCGCACCGGGTTTGATGTCCTGAATGGTCGTGAGGTTGCTCGCTTGGCAGAGCCAGCCGGGGAAGACCGAGCGCGCTTGAGCGAACGTCTCCGACTTTCGGTTGTCCGTCTGGTAGAGCAGGTGGAGGTTGCGGCTGTTCCACACGGCCAGAGTAGTTGGTGGCAACTCGCGCAGTTCGGCAACGGTGTGTGGCTCAATAAGACAGTGTTGGGGCTGGATGGCAGGGACACGTCCAACGACAAGGACGTAGTCAGCTCCTGCATAAAAGGCCTCGGCAACCAAGTCGTCTGTGGCATGGATGCCTTTTGCCAAGATGAGCTTTCTCGTCATGCCGCGGGCTCGCGCGACAAGCTCTATTGATCCACCCCAGCGCGGGTCGGTATGGATTGAAATCATGTCGCCGTGCTTGTTGGCGATGGCGAACAGATCATCCCAGCTTCGTTCTGACTTCCAGCCGGACGGCGACTCGGTCTTCACCTCTGCGATCAAAATCACATTTCCAATCATGGCCCTTCCCTCCTTTTGTCTGATTTGTCTTTCTTTGAGATGGACGCCCGGAGCATCAAGCTTGGTCATTGGTATCCCGGGCGTCCGTCTCAAAATAATTGTCAACGAGTGCTTTATCTTATTCCGTATTTGCCATTCTGTCAATTATGTTCCGTAGCTTGAACATTACCCGGTAAGGACGTTAAGGCTTGTCCTGTCGCCATCCTCCACCTTAGTTCGCCATGGCGAACTAAGGTGGCGATTAAGTGATTGGCCACTATTCTTTTGGAGTGTTTTTCTCAAGGTTGTGGGGCTTCTTGTTCTGTTCTATAATAACCTCATTATTAAGCCCCGTTTAACGGGTCATATTTATACATTATATGTTTAACAAAAAATTAGTTTTAATTGTAAGTATAGTGCTGGCGATCGCGCTAGTCATAGGAGCGGCTAAATTTTGGCCTTCCTTAAATAAAAGAGACGTGGGCAAGATGGATACTTCTAAAACCATAACTTTTGTTGCTGACCAGGCGCTGGCTGGCGGTTATACAGTACCTAGCGACACTAAGCTAGTTATTAAGAACGGAGCCGCCGTGACTGTTGATGGTGATTTTTTGGTTCAGGGTTCTTTGGTTTGCGAGAATGGTCCGCTGAATTTAATCGTCAAGGGCACTTTCAGCGCGGAAGATCTTGTGGAATGTAATCGCCCAAAGGAGCTTGCTAGTGGAGATAACGGTAGCGGCATAGCCATAGTGGCAGAATCGTTTAACGTCAGTGAGGATGCGATTATTATTTCCAATAGCCACGTGCAGATGGTAACAGACGCGTCGTACCTTGCAAAAACATCGGAGGATTTTGAAAAATTATATGAAGCCATAGAAAAAGATCGCACGGGCAAATTCCGTCTTGGGCCACTGACCCCGCTTGAGGAAATTCCTGAAAACACACCCGGCCGACCCATTTCAAAGTTACCATTAACAACAGTCGCGTCATCGTCTAGGCAGTCAGCAGAGAGTCAGAATAGCTTACTCGGTAACATTAGCAATTTAATATTACCAATAGCACGGGCTCAAGCGCCAGCTCCAGCCACGGATATTTCTGGCGCGCCTGTGCCCAATACAACTAAAATTGGCGGCACCTGGGTGGTCGGCAATCCGGCGCAACCTCCGCCTCGCGATCTCAAGGTGCCAACTCCGCCCAAAGGAGTTAAGCGCATTATTTTGAACTTCAATTTTGGCCAAAATGGCGTTACCATAAATAATTTTGATCTGACTGGTCCGGACGGCCGCCCGGGAACTGATGATGTTAATCAGGGATGCAATGCTCGCGGCGGTCGCGGCGAAGACGCCATGCGGATGAATGTCAATGCCGCCAATATCACTATTAATAATTTCACTTTGCGTTTAGGCAATGGCGGCGATGGCGGCACAGCCGAAACAACTCAAGATTGCGAACATGGCCGGGCCACTGGCGGCGATGGCGGACACGGCGGAAACTTTAAGATGGTGGCCGGAGATAAGTTTGATATTGTAGGCTCCTTTGATATTTATCCGGGGAAAGGCGGCAACGGCGGCAAAGCTATTGCTCATGGCAGGACTGGTGAGAATGGCTGCCCGGGCAGAAACGGCGGCGATGCCACAGCCACCGGCGGCCGAGGAGGCGACAACAAAAAACTGCTCGTTATTTCCGGTACGGTGAATGGACGTGACAACATCACCATTCACGAAATGGTTGCTGGCAAGGGCGCTGATGCTGATGCCACTGGCGGCAATGGCGGTGACGGCACTGGGCCAAAATGTAATGGCGGCAATGGAGGCAAGTCCACAGCAACCGGTGGCAAGGGCGGTGATGCCAGTTGCAGTAAATTCTCCTGCACTGGCGGCAACGGCGGCAATCCAGCCGCGCGGCCAGGCAACGGTGGCAAGGGCGGTACTGGGACTGCGGTGAAGCCGGGCGGCAATGGTGGCAAGGGAGGCAATGCTTCGGCCACGGCCGGCAAGGCCGGCACAGGCAAAACCGCAAATGGAGAGCCGGGTAATGTGATTATTGAAAAAGGAGGTAATGGCGGTAATGGCGGAGATGGTTGCGGTCCGGGCAAGGGCGGCAAAGGTGGTTCTGGTAAGCCCGACGGCGAGGCTGGCGCTGATGGCAAGAATTTGTGCATAGTTGTCCGAGAGGAAGGCACAAGCGTTGCGCCGCCACCAGATGAGGAAGAACCGGAGACTACACCTACACCTGATCCGGAATTTGCCGTGACACAGTCAAACTTCTCGTTTGTTCATAACATCGGCAGTACGTCTTGCCCGCAATCAATCGGCACCTTCCGCGTGACCGGCACAAACGTGCCCTCTGGTGCGCGCTGGGAAGCGAGCGCGCCGCCAAGCGAGAGCTGGTTAAACTCAACTCCTTCCGGCAATGTCAATGATGACGGCGGCCAGCTCTCCTTTACTTGTCAGCTTCAGGAATATGTTACCCAAGCGTTATCTACGGCGGCGACAGTCAGCGTTAAAGACACAAGCGGCCAAGTGCTTAAACAATTCACCCTCAACATCAAAGGACAAATCAACGCCAGATAATTGAAGCTCTGCGTAGCAGAGCTGCGCGGTATCAAGCGGGATTCTTCCGTAGCCCTCATGCTACGTAGCGAATCTACTTCGCAGAGCAGTGGAATATCCTCCTTCGTCCCGCTCGGCGGGACTTCGGAAGGGTTATTCTCCTCGCCTTCATCCCCACAATCCAGCCTTCGTACCGCCTGGCGGGACTTCAGTGGAATAGGCCAAGCTGCGGGGTATTCGGCGAAGGAGAATAAAAAGATGTTATGAAGACGCGAGGGGCTTAAGGCTCCTCGCGTTGTTCCGGTTGCAGCACATCGCTTGACAGAGGCTATGGCCTATGCTACAAAGGCACAAGGTACATTGATCTTTGACAATCAACATAAGGTGAGTGCTTAGAATGTAGCATAGAATTTTTGTCATCTGTGGGCTAAACACTCGCCTTATGTTCGAGATTTCAAGGTGTGTCTCCAGCCGGGGAGGATCTGGCACAAAAAACATTCAAGGAGAAAAGGAGGGCAGGTCGTATGTTGAGATTAGTGGCAAACACCGAGGAGGCCACCAGTGCGAGCATCCCCATGCGCTGGTGTATAGGAAGGGACACGTTGGCACTGTTACAGGCAAAAGGAGCGCTCAATCCCCATCTGCTTCTGGTCGTAGCCAACAAGCACTACGAGGTCGCTCGGCGGCTCGTTCCAATTGATCAGATGATGGAATACATTGACTTCCAGAAACCAGGCAAGCACAAGGTCCTCGCTACGATCGTGTGGAACTCGCAAGGGAATGCCAGGGTTCTCAAGAAGCGTATCTTTGGCGGTAGGGCCATCGATATCAATGGGCAGATGCATCACTTCACGAAGATGAGCGTGCTCGACGACGAGGGAGATCTCGACATCCTGGACGACCGTCGGTATAACCCAGCCAACGAGTTCGCCATCTGTGCTCTCGACGAGGGGGCGCAGATCGAGGTCAATGTTGCCGAGGGGTTCTTCGCGGCACCGCCATCGAAGGTTGAGCAGTTCTGGGTGAACTTCTGGTTTGAGCGTCCGCCGCGCGACCAGTGCCAGTTCCGTCGGCGTCGGATGCTCGCCTACATCGTTCAACCGCCGGTCGTCCTGCTCTATATGCTGGCCAAAACGATGGTGCGGTTTGTCGTTGCTCTGTTCCTGCTGCTGTACGGCAAGCGCGGGGTGAACCTGCGGCCGCTCATTCACCCCTGGGTGCTCTGCAACAACGATATCTGGTGGACTGGACGAAACAAGGGATCCATCTTTACCAGAAAGAAGAGTGGGAGGGATCAGGAACTTATCTTGACTCTCTTCATCCCGATTATTCATGTGGTTGTGGTAACCGCCGCGTACGTCGCTACGTACTTCCAGCATCATCTGTCGTTCTGGCAGGTCGTGGGGTTGGGGGAAGGTATTGTCATAACAGTCGTCGCTTTACTTTACCTTTTCGGTGCCGTGGTCTGGTTGGTCAATACCGTCGGCGATACTATCCCAGGAACTGCTGCGAATCTCGCGTCGCTCGCGACTCTTCTGCTTGTGGTGTTCATCATCGTTTCGCTGGCCATTGATCATCCACTGTTTGCGGCCATGATCTTGGCCATCGTCGGAGTGTCGTGGCTTGCCAGTCGGCTCGCGACGATAGAAACACGTAAACTCAAAGCGTTGCCAGAGGACGAGAGAAAACGAATCCTGCTTGAGCGCGAGTACGTCAATTATCAGCCCGTCGCCTGCAATGGTCCTATGGTGGCCAGGTACAGCGCCCTGCCGAAGGAACGACGGACGGTTTATCTGTTCTACCGCGATCTCAAGGCCAAAGTCTGCAAGCAGTTCGCGGCCTGACAAGGAGGCAAAAATTCCATAGAAGGGCGACACTAATGACGGTGCCGCCCTTTTTCGTTTCCGTTGCCTCTCCAGCTGCATGGCGTTGGCATTTTATTGTCAGCTAAGTGATCTTGGTTGTCCATATTAGATTAAAGAATCGGTTTTGTGCTATACTAGTAACATGATTCAAGGGCACTTAAAGATTGCCCGACATCGCATTCTTGTGACCGGGAGGGTCAAAGGGGTTGGTTTTCGTTATCATGTTTTGAAACTTGCGGGAAAATGTCATTTGGGCGGCTTTGTGGCGAACTACCCCGAGGGCGTGCAAATTGAGATTGAAGGAACAGATGACAACCTTGATTTATTTTTAAAGTCCCTTCGCTCTAATCCACCGTTATTTTCAAAAATCACAGATCTTAGAGTTAGTCCGGTATCATTATGCGGTGACAAAAAATTTCAGGTGATGCCCAACTTGGAATCATCAACACCTTGACCATAAGCGCGTTAAATTGCTAGACTCGTTAGAGTCTTGTTTTTTATGGCAATTCTGCTATCATTGGAGGAAATCCCGTAATGGGTATTTTTTGATTTTAAAAATTATCTGAAATTACTACTTAAAAAAATTGCTACAAAATTAACGCGGTTTTTTGGATTTTTGAGGAAACCCATGTTATTTGTTTGGAAAATTATTTTATTTGTGCTGCAGTGGATTGGCTGGCTTGTTTTGACCGTATGGTCGATTTTCCTTTGGTTGTGGCAGAAGTTACGCGGCACATTTCAAACCACCCGCGGCCGGGTGCGCTGGGCTCTTGTCAGTGTGATTATTTTGGCCTTGCTGTCCGGCTTATCGGTTTATCCTAATTATTACAATCAGTTAGCCTCGGCGGCTAACGGTCAAATAAGCCGTCTTAGCGACTGGCCGGCGCCGTCATATTTGAATTGGCTTAAACCCGTCTCACGATTGCGCCTGCCAGAGTATCCGGAAAAGCCTTTTAGGCTTGGACTTGATTTGGTGGGCGGCACACAGTTGCTTTATGATGCTGATACCTCAAAAATTCCGTTAAGCGATCGTGTTTCGGCCCTTGAAGGAGTGCGGGACGTTATTGAAAGAAGGGTGAATGCCTTTGGGGTGGCCGAGCCGTTGGTGCAAACAGATAAGACGGGCGACCAGTGGCGGGTTTTAGTTGAACTGGCCGGCGTCAAAGACGTCAATGAAGCTATTAAACAGATAGGTGAGACGCCGCTTTTAGAATTTAAGGAACAAAATGAAGCTCCGACAGTGTCCGTATTGACTGATGAGCAAAAGAAAGAAATTGTCGAGAGTGAAAAGAAGGCAAAAAAGACGGCTGAAGATTTATTGAAGCGTCTTAATCGCGGCGAAGATTTTGCCGAATTAGCTAAGACCTATTCTGAAGACCCCGGCTCAAAAGATGCGGGAGGCGATCTTGGTTGGGCTAAGAAAGGAATGTTTGTTCCAGAGTTTGATCGGGCGCTATTTGAAGAATTAAAAGTAGGGGAGCGCGCGAAGCAGCCGGTCAGGACGCAATTTGGCTACCATATTATTGAAAAGCTGGAGGAGCGTCAAGACGATAAGGGTGAACTGGAGATTCAGGCGCGTCATATTTTAATCGCCGCTAAATCAGAGCGCGATTTTCAGCCGCCGCAAAATCCGGAAGATCAATGGAAAAACACGGCTCTTTCCGGCAAACAGCTGAAGCGGGCGAGCGTGGTGTTTGACGAGCAGACACAACAGCCGCAAGTGTCATTGGAATTTAACGACGAGGGGTCAAAGTTATTTGAGGAAATTACCAGTCGCAATGTTGACAAGATGGTAGGCATCTTTCTGGACAAACAGCCGATTAGTTTGCCCAAAGTTCAGCAGGCCATAACCGGCGGTCGAGCGGTGATTACTGGAACATTTACTGTGCAAGAAGCTAAACTTTTGGCCCAGCGCCTAAACGCCGGCGCCTTGCCCGTGCCTATTAATTTGGTCAGTCAGCAGACGGTCGGCGCTTCATTGGGCGAGATTGCTATTCAACGCAGTTTGCGGGCCGGTCTTTATGGATTCTTACTTGTCGCGATATTTATGATTCTTTATTACCGTCTGCCGGGTATAATTGCCGTGGTAGCTCTTTTAATGTACGCGGCGTTTGTTTTGGCTATCTTTAAGCTTTGGCCGGTCACTTTGACTCTAGCCGGCATTGCTGGATTCATTTTATCATTGGGCATGGCGGTGGACGCTAATATCCTGATATTTGAGCGTTTAAAAGAAGAGTTGCGTCTTGGAAAATCTTTGCCGCAAGCTATGCAGGCGGGTTTTGAGCGCGCCTGGACGTCAATTCGTGATTCCAATGTTTCTTCTCTTATTACTTGCGTTATTTTGTCGTGGTTTGGCACAAGCGTTGTCAAAGGTTTTGCTTTAACGCTGGCTATCGGCATTGTCGTCAGTATGTTCTCGGCCATTACTGTCACGCGAACTTTCTTACGAGTGATTATTCGCGAGCGACAGCAATCTAGATTGTGGCTGTATGGGGTTAGGCGTAAGTCGATTTTAGTATAGAGAATATAGAATATGGAATATAGCAACGAGAGACAGTACAACATCATCGGTTACCGCAAGCTATGGTTTTTCATTTCCGGAACGTTGATAGCGATTAGTGTCGCTGTTGTGGCTTTGTGGGGGTTAAAATTAGGCATTGATTTTACTGGCGGGTCATTGGTGGAGATTGAATTCAAAGATAATCGTCCTGTTGTTAAAGATGTTGAGTCAGCAGTTCCGGAACAGCTTGGCAAGGCTAATATTGCGCCGCTCGGTGACAGGGGCATGGCTTTGCGTTTGCGCTCTCTAAGCGAAGATGAGCACCAACAGTTACTCGCCTCATTAAAAGAAAAGCTGGGGAAAGACAAGGACGATGATTATCTGAATGAGAGTCGATTTACCTCCATTGGTCCGACAATTGGCGCTGAGCTTCAGCAGAAAGCGGTGTGGGCTATAGCCATAGTGCTTCTGGCCATCATTCTCTACATTGCTTGGGCTTTTCGCAAAGTATCTCGTCCGGTGCCTTCATGGCAGTATGGCGTGGCGGCCGTTATGGCTTTGTTTCACGATGTCTTTATTCCAGTTGGCATATTTGCCGCTCTGGGGCATTTTATGGGCGTAGAAATAGACACACTTTTTATTACCGCTTTATTGACCGTGCTTGGATTTTCCGTGCACGATACAATAGTTGTGTTTGACCGCATTCGCGAGAATTTATTAAAACCAGCCGAGCAGTTCGCGATCGTGGTGAATAAAAGTGTCAACGAAACGCTGGCCAGATCAATCAATACTTCCTTAGCCACATTATTGGTGCTTATAACGACTTTAATATTCGGCGGTGAAACAATAAGATATTTCGTTTTGACTTTAATACTCGGAATTATATTCGGCACTTATAGCTCCATTTTTATTGCCTCGCCCCTTTTGGTAAGCGCCAATCGGTGGACGCAGAAACGGCGGGAAGCGAAAGAGAGATAGAAATTTAGTATTTATTTTCTGCCTTTGTTTAATAAAACTCATTTGTACTCACTGCAGCAAGCTGCGAGGTATCTTTATTTTTATTCTTCCGAAGCCCTGCACCCTGCTTCGCCAAGGCTTCGCAGGGTTCTCCTTTTGCCTTGCCTACTCCGCCGAAGGCCGCCCTGGACGGACGAAGACCGAGCATCCCCGCGGCAAGCCACAGGGTATTCGGCGAAGGAGAATAAAATCGGATTGGTAGCTAACCTAATTTTTAGGTTGATCCTCGTGCCTGCCCTGGGCTTTTTGGCAGCCTTGGCATTTAATACTTTCTTTATTGTGGTTGCTGTTGAAGCGGCTGGTCCAACATTGGCGCCTAGAATTATTTCTACCGACACTGTTTGGACCAAGGCCAATAGCCCCTATATTGTGCCAACCGCTTACGGTGGTACGGATATTTTTGCCACCCTTACTATTGAGCCCGGCGTGATGGTCAAATTTCAGCCGACGCAGTCCAGTGGCCCAATAGCTGGATTGTCCGTTGTTTTGGGCGGCACTTTGGTTGCTGAAGGCACGGAAACAGAGCCTATTATTTTTACTTCCTTGCTTGATGACACAGCCGGCGGCGATACCAATGGCGACGGTTCAAGCACCGAAGCATCGCCTGGAGACTGGGGATTAATTGGAGCTTACGCTAGCACGATGCGATTAAAACATACAATTGTGGGATACGGTGGAGATATGTTTGAAGGTGTCCCAGTGCCGGTGTCAATACGCAGAAAAGTTGCGCCATCGCGATTATCGCCCTCTGTCGTAACATTGGCGAGCATTGGTCAAAATACGCCGTCTGTGCGTTTGGCCGGCAGTGCTCGTGATCCTAGTATGTTGGAAATTTATTCCGGCAATTTGACGATTGAGTATTCAACCTTGCACCATAGTGCTGGTTTTGGTCTTTTTGTGATTAGTGACACCGCGCCGACGATTGTGAATAACATCATTAGAGACAATGCTGATGGACTGGCTTTTGACAGCGAAGTGCCGGTGGTGTTAAGCGGCAATCGTTTTGAAGGGAACGCGCAGTATGGTCTTATGAATTTTGGTTATTTCGTTGTTGACGCGCGCGAGAATTGGTGGGGGCATAATTCCGGGCCGCGCGTAGCTTCTAACCCCGAAGGAGTAGGGGAGCGTATTAGCGGCAATGTTTTGTATGATCCTTGGATCGGCAAGGTCGTGAATCATCCGCCTGAATTAAGCTATCCGTCAGAGGCCGGTTATTATTATGACGGTGTTGATCCGGCGATTAGTTTTATGAACGCTTCGCCGGTTTTTAAGGTGGTCTATACTGATGCTGACGGTGACGCTCCTTTATGGATTAGAGTGGAGGTTGACGGCGTGTCTTATCCAATGAGCGCGGCCAGCGGCGAAGATGGAGATTACGCCAATGGTGAAACGTTCATCTTTACTCCCTCGTTGAGTACTTTTAGCAAGGGCTACCATTATTTTCATTTTGCGGTGAGCGATACCACTACCACTGCTCTTCTGCCGGCGGATTCGCAATCATTTTTTGAAGTGCGCAACGTGCCGGTTATTTTAGTGCCTGGGATTTTGGGCACGGAAATGAAAAAGGGCGAGGATACTTTGTGGTTGAATCTGGGGCGTTTATTAACCGATATTGGTGACGAATTTATGGATCCTTTGGCCATGAATGAAGATGGTACGCCAGCTGATGCGGGCGTGGCAATAGGAGACGTTATTAGAAAGGTTTCGGTTGTTGATGTTTCACTTTATGATTATTTTGGCGGCTTGATTGATGAGTTGCAATTAAATGGGTATTCGGAGGGCACGGACCTGTTTGTTTTTCCTTATGATTGGCGGCTTGATATTCAGGGGAATAGCGTGAGGTTGAAAGAAAAGATTGACACAGTGCTTAGCCAAACGTTCAGCGACAAGGTGAATATCATGGCCCACAGTATGGGCGGGTTGGTAGCAAAGCAATACATTCTTGATAATCAGCATTCCAAAATTGATAAGTTAATTTTTGTGGGTACGCCGCACCTTGGCGCGCCTAAGGCTTTTAAGGCG
>Ga0155697_126_pt1 | contig 34777 bp, 30 predicted proteins | sample RifCSPlowO2_01_FD_107354 | JGI IMG/M metagenome (GOLD analysis project Ga0155697, IMG submission 107354) | Candidatus Uhrbacteria bacterium RIFCSPLOWO2_01_FULL_47_25 | reverse complement strand
GAAGAAGGCAAAAAGAAACCAGCCAATTAGATAACTTATGAAGAACAACCACGTCGCCCGCGGATTAAGTTGTTGCATATATTCAGAATAAATTTGAGTTAATGCTCACGCCATCAAGGATACCATAACAAGTGATATGACTGCAAACAACTCAAGAGTCTTCGCTGTGACTCGCTTTCAGTGAGCCGTTTGGCCATAGAGTTTCTTCATACCTCGCTTGGCAGATCGCTTGACGTATGGGTACATCGTTCTATATGTCACCAAATCAACGGGCTTTTTTAACACCTTGCGAAGATCTAATTTTAAACCAACAAAATCAAAAAGGTCAGCATCGGGACCGAGAATAACCGCAATATCAATATCGCTTCTAGTGCCCGGCTTCCCGCGCGCGTATGACCCAAAGAGCCCGGCGAACTTTACGTTGTAGGCCTCAAACACCGGCGCAGTTTTACGGCGAATCTCGACAATCTTCATATGCCTCCAGTTTACTGTGAAGATCCACGGCTGTAAAGCCATGAGTTTCACACAACAAAAATCCTTATCTCGTCCTCATTACCAGACCCGCTTAGACATGTGATCATAAACTATTGACCGGTGCATAATGGCTAATATGTAAACCGTGTTGCCAGCTATACGAAACACAATTCTATAGTCGCCCACACGAAGCTTGCGGTAACCTCTCAACGAGCGACGAAGTGGGATGCCAAATGTTTCTGGGTCAATCAAAAGTCTTTGCTCAATGCTTCGTTTAATTCGTTGCTTATGCGTCGCGTCAAGTTTAGGGATATCATCATGTACCACCAATGGGTGGTACTGGATAGTATACATAATCCGTTATCGCCAGGCTGATTTGTGCAATATATATTTAACGCCCTTGCGGTCGCGATCCTCTGCTACTTTTTGCAAGACAATGTCTTCCTCTAATTCAAGCGCCCGTTCAATGAGCTCAAGGGCCTTTGAAGAAACAGAGCGGTCATCGCGCACCGCTAAACGATTAAGCACTAAATTAAGATCGCGCGGTACAGTAAGATTAATTCTATTCTTTATTGTCGGCATAAAAATCAATTTAAAAACTATACTGCTAGTGTAACACCAGTGTAACATCTCGTCAAACCATCAAAAAAGCCCTAATTATTGGGACTTCTTGAATTCGATTAATGAAAAACAGTTTTCCCGCTTTCTTTGTTACACAAGAAAGGAAAAAGATCTGCCTCAGAAGCAGCACCGGGGATATTGCGCGATACCCAATCGGGCGACGTCAATCTCATCGCTAAATAAGGGCGCCAACCAGCATTTCAAACACGCCCCTAATCGTCCAAGCAAACGATTAACAGTCACATCAATAAGACGTCTGTGTAATTATGATCATGACTGAGATTTGGCTTCTTTCTCTAGCTGCATCGCGTATGGGGAATCAGAATCGGTGAAATATTCATAAACGAAATTACCAATTTCTGTACTTCGCTGTTCTCCCATGGCCTCATGCCGAATCTTCAAGGCATCATTCAACAATACATCTACTGAGCGATCTACAGTATTTAATGCTTTACTCAATCCGGTATCCTTGGTTATCTCCGCCGCTGTTTTAAGATACTGGAGAGCTTCATGAATTTTTTCCAATTCAAGTTCTCTTTCAAAACACTCTTTTTCTTTTGGAGTAAACTGTCTAATTGTATCATTATATTTTTCCGCCTTTTGTTTTCGTAAAATTAGTGCTTCGTCATCAAGCATTTTTAAATTAATATCAGCGGAGTCTGTTTTTATTCCCATCTCCTCCGGAGTTGGTCCTCCAATATCTCTTGGCATATTTTAATTAATTAAAAATGAATAAGTATGTATTTTCTTGCTCATATCTTACCCCCCCCGACCATTCCGTCAAGATTAAACATCGGAGATGCGTAGCGTGACAACAACAATTAAATCCATGGGAGCGGTGTCGTGGAACTGCAAGCGAAGTGAGGCGGACAAGCGGGTGCATGTCTGAACCGAGCCGTGCGAGGTGAGTTTGCACCTGCCGCCCCAAAGAGAGCGACTGTTCCCGACGCCGACTCCGAGGGTGTCATTCCTGCGCCACGCCGAAGCTTTCTTGACCTGCGAAGCTTTAACTAAGTAGGCAGCGAAGGGCGGTTTGATTACTTTCTTTGCCCGCACAAAGAAAGTAATCAACAATCAACCCCGCGCAAGCGGGGCCATGCTTACGGCTTATGTCTTAAAGCCTCTTTATCTCATTACCTTATCCGCAATGACTGGGATTTCTTTGGTAAAAAAACTTTTTACTTTTTTCCAAGTGGCGTCAAAATATATTATTGGTTCAGGGTCGCTTTCCGTGTCAGCAAAATAAACCAACGCTTTTAGAATATGATGATAATTGTGGGCGACTGTCGGGTACTGCACCTTGAGCCGTTTGATAGTTTTCTCCAATGATTCAAGATTATGCGCGCACCAATAAAGATCAAAAAAGATCAAAAAAATCTCGCTTCCTGCCACGCTGGGACACGGCGATAATTTTCATGACTGCGATATCAAGCGGCGACAAAATACGAATAGCGCCGTAAAATATTGGCTTTTGCTTAGGAACAAAAAATGGATAGGCGATAAAACTCACTTTTACTTTGAATAATTCTCCGTAAATGGTATTATTTTCCTCTACGCTGACGTGCCAACCTTCTTCGCCGACAAAACGAGCAATCAATTTTTTTACATTGAATTCCTTATCCTCTGTGAAAAAATCTAAATCAATTGATTGACGATTCCTCGCCTGAAGCGCCAGGGCTGTTCCGCCGGCCAAATACCACCTTGATTCCCTAAGCCATTTTTTTAAAGACAAATAATCCAACGCCCTTCTGGCCTCGGATGACAAAATGTCAAAATACAACTTCGTCTGTTTCACTTGTTTTTCAGAAGTAAGAGCCATAAATTTTTTGTGCGCGGACGCAAACACCTTGATTTGGAAATTACCCTCCGCAACAGCGCTTTATCATAATGCTCCAAAACCCAACGCGCTTCTTTATCGCGACCAAAATCAGCCACGCGCTCAATAATGTATTGCGCGTTTTTTTTAACGTCAATTCTTTTTGGATCAGTGTCCCAAAATAATGCTTGTCTGAATTTCATATTTAAAATTTATCAAAAAAATCATAGAAAAAATAGAGAGATTAACTATTGTCAATAATAATCGGCTTAAGTTTTTTTGCTTCCTCAATAAAAAATTTCTGCCATAAGTCTGGCGCAAGATCAATAAGCATTCTCGGCAAATCCAGCGCTTCTCCGACTTTGACAAATTGCGTCCCGAGTTGCAGTGGATCAATTGTCGTATCAAATTTAATTCGTGCTTTCCCCACCAAGTCGGCAACGCTGAATCCTTGCTTCTGACAGAGGTAATACAAATCAATGTAGTCACGAGCTTTAGTGCGCTGATAAATCGTAAACAGCTTATTCACCGCGATATCAAGCGGACTATCAACCTCAACGCCATACTGTGGCCGGCCCTTCTCTATTCTCAAAAACGGGAAATAGGTGAATTCTGTTTTGAGAACGCCGCTTGGAAGATGGAGAAAAAACAAATTGCGATCGTAGCTCTGCTGAAAATCAAGTGAAATAATGCCAAGCGGCTTTTTAAGCTCATGAAAAAAAATGTTGAGGGGCGCAATATCAACTTCTCTCTCCGAAAAAAAGTCTAGATCTTCGGAGTAACGATGATGAAGATAGAAAGCGGCGAGCGGCGTACCGCCAGTGAGATAAAACCGCTTGACAAGGTGCGCGTTTCGCCCAACCGCCTCAAGAACGGCTACTTGATCGCTCGTGAGTACCATTTTACTTATGAAGTAGAATTGCTAAAAACTTACGACGCGATTCGTCTATCTCAATACGATCCCAATATCTTTTCAAGTCAGCCTCTTTTATTTTGCTACTCCCAATACCAAAATTAACCATCTGCTCAAGCCGCCAGATGGCATATTTTTCGGGATTTTTTTTCAGCCGTTCTTCATCTGTTGACCAATTATACATATTTGAATTTTACCATAAATTTACTCCAGTAGAACAACCAGCACAACGGTTCTACTCGGTGTACGCCTCATTCTATAATTGGGGATATTGGGAACGGTCGTGAATGATTGTCAATTTTGAAAGAAACCCAAAAAGGAAGAATTTTTCAGTAAAGGCTCGTAAGTTATGTGCGGCGTTTTATCTTCCGGCTCCATATTCCGTGTCTATTTCTGATCTTGGCGTCCGTTTATCTTGCTCAACAATATCGTTAAGCATGCCCTCAAGAACAGATAGTTCTCGTTCACGTTCCGTAATTTCTCTTTTGATTTGCATTATTTTCTCTAATACCCCAAACTGTTTTGCCCTAAGCTCTGCCTCTCTGGCACTGGTTTCAAGATCAGAAAGCCTTCTTCGAGCTTGAAAATCATCGACATTAGATCCGGCCCGAAAACGCGCGACCACTTCCTCTTCTATTTCTTTTATTCTACGTCCGATCTCGCCTTGTAATTGTTTGTAGTAGTCTATAATACCAGGCATGGCCTCGGGTGGAAGCCGCCCTTCTTTACGTAAATCAAGTCTCTGGCCAAGTTCGCCAAAAATTTCGACATCAAGGAATTGGTCTGGCGTTCTTGATGGCGGCTCATTGCGTAAATCTTCGTGTGAACGCGTCATAGTAATTATGTATCGTCTATTTTATTTTTAATGACTTCAATTTCCGATTTATCATCATCAGATATTGATTGTTTTAGTTGAGTTTCCAAAGAATCAAGCATGTCAAGAGATGCCTTATAACGATCTCTTTGTCTTTTAATTTCTTCTAAAAGCTTCTTGGGCTCTAACACTGGATTTGGCTGGATTGTCTGTTTATTCAACATATTAATTTACTAATTTCATAATATCACAAACACAATACAGACACAAAAGATTACTAGCGCAAGCTTTTCAAAAACATTATGAGTGTCCTCACGCCAAAGCCGGTGGCGCCGAGCGGCACGGACGGAAAAGTTTCTTTTTCAGCCCAAGCTGGGCCGGCGATGTCCAGGTGCGCCCACGGCGTTTCGCCGATAAATTCTTTGAGAAACAGCGCGGCCGTGATTGAGCCAGCGCCACGGCCGTCGCCGATGTTTTTTATGTCCGCCACTTTGCTTTTAATTAAGGGCTGATATTCTTTGACCATCGGCATTTCCCAAACATATTCTCCGGCGTTTTCAGCGGCTGTCGTTAGTTGTTTTGTTAGCTGTCGGCTGTTGCCAAACAAGCCAGCCACCTCTTCGCCAAGCGCCTCAATGCATGAACCCGTAAGTGTAGCCAAATCAACAATTGTATCGGCTCCCTCTTTGACGGCGAAAGACAATGCATCGGCGAGCGCCACTCGCCCTTCGGCATCGGTATTCAATATCTCAATTGTTTTACCATTCATGGCGCGAGCGATATCGCCGGGCTTGACTGCCCTGCCAGATGGCATATTTTCTGTGCAAGGGATAACGCCGTGTACTTCAACTTTTGGCTGAAGCTCATCAAGTTTGTAAAAAACAGCGAGCACGGCCGCGCCTCCGGCCATATCGTTCTTCATGCTTTCCATATTCTTTGACGGCTTTAGAGAAAGTCCGCCTGAATCAAAGGTGATTCCCTTGCCGACCAAAAAAACTTTTTTGGTTTTCTTTGCTTTGGGTTTATAGGTAAGATGTATAAAATATGGTGGAATATCAGAACCCTTGGCCACAGCCAGAAACGCACCCATGCCGCGCTTTCTCGCTTCTTTTTCGTCAAAAACTTCCAAAGAAATTCTTTTTGATTTACCAGCAATGTCTTTGGCCACATCAACGAGATGCTGTGGAGTCATGTCTGAAGCTGGTGCGTTCACCAAATCGCGCGCAAAAATTGCGGCTTCAGCATTGAGTTGCCCTTCGGCGATGCCCGCTTCAATTTGTTTTGTGCTCAAAGCGTCGGGCGCAAGAAGAATGACCTCTTCCGCGCGACGTTTCTCGTGCTCATCTTTGGTTTCCTGTCCGTGATAAGTTGTATAGTGATAGCTCCCGAGCAACACTCCTTCAGTAATGGCTCTGGCTCGTTCATTAAACCGCATAGCAGACGCTCGCAAGGCTTTGCCCACAGAAAACGACACAGATTTGGCGGCATATTCGTGAGCGCGCTTGACCGTCAAGGCCGCGGCTTGACGAGCCGAGTCGGTGGTGAAATTTTTCTCCTTGCCAAGCCCAACAAAAAGTACACGTTTGGCTCCGATGCGTCCATGCGTTTGCGCCAGCAATGTTTCACGTTCCTTTCCTTTGAACCCCTCATCTTGAATCAGAGACGACAAAATACCTCCGAGTGATTTGTCAATCTCGGCCGCGAGCCCCCGCAATTTTTTCTCGCCCTCAAACACGGCCACGGCTAAAAGGTCAGTAGAATGTTTTAATGGGTCAGATTTGAGAACGCGGATAGTCATTATGATAGTGGGTAGTATGTAGAATGTAGTATTTTGGTGTTGAGTATCTTAGCCCAAAACAAAAAACCGCGCAAGCGCGGCATTGCCTATTTTGTCTAACTATCAAATGACCTACCGTGTATCTCTAAACAATGGCAAGCCGTTCGCAGGATTAGTCGGCACGTAGATCGTGCCTTGCCTGTCCTTGAGGCCAGTCAAATAAAGATATTCAAGATATGACGATGTTAAACTTTCGCTGATGGTTTTTTGGGCGTCGCGCTGGCCCTGGGCCTCAATGCGTTTCCTGTCCGCTTCTTTTTTCTCTTTTTCCAAAACGAAATCATAGCGGGCAGACTCTTGCTCGGCTTGCAGTTTTTCTTCAATGCTTTTGGCTAATCTGTCCGGCAATTTAACATTTCTTAATAATACTTCCTCCACAATTATGCCGCGCGGTTCAATTTTGTCCTTGAGCCCATTTTTAATTGCTTCAACAGCCTCCCCTCGCTTTTCTGAATACAAAGATTTGGCGTCATATTGCGCGACCACTTCACGAATGATACTCCTTGTTTCTGGTCTAATAATTATCTCCTGGTAATTAACGCCAAGCTCACGAAAAACCGATGGAGATGACTCTTCACGCAACTTGAACAAAACCGTGATATCTAAGGCCACATTCAACCCTTCCTTGGTTAGAGCGTCAATAGAATCGTCGCCCAAGCGCCGTCCTTCTTCTTTAACAATGCTCATTGTGTAGTCTTGAGTTTGAATGCTCATTTTGGTAACGACGGCCAAAGGAATCACAAAATGAAGGCCAGAAGACAATGGTTTGTCGGATACTCTACCAAAAAGGTGGTAAACGCCGGTTGTACCCGCGGGAATAACCACCAAAAAACGAGGAATAATAATCAGGGCCAGAATAATTAAGGCCGCCCATTTTATGATACGGCCGAAACGCGAAAAATCAGGCATATTATTCATAGTTCAGACTATGTGATTCCCAATAGCTCCTTGAGTTTCGGCTGTTGAAAGCCCACAACGATCTGTCCACCGACATCAATCACGGGCACGGCTAATTGATTGGATTTGCTGATCATTTCCTGCTGGGCGGCCACATCGCTGGTCACGTCCTTTTCTACGAACTCAACATTGTGCTCCTTAAAAAACGCTTTGGCCATTTTGCAGTAAGGGCAAGTGATGGTGGTATAGATGATAACGCTTGGCATAAGTCAAAAGTTAAAATTCTCAGCCCAAGGCTGATCTGCCTAGGGCAGAAAAATTTCGGTCATTAAAGCATTCATTTGACCTTTGCATTTTGACTTTTGAATTATTTCTTCAGCACGCTTTTCACCTTCTCCACAATATCGCCGGGGGTGAAATGTGCTTTCACCAAGTAGCCGACAGCTCCGAGCTTCAAACCCTTTTCCACGTCATCGCGCTGGCCAAGATTGGTCAGAAGAATAACTGGTATATTCGCGACAGACGCGTCTTCTTTAACTTTTTCCAAAATACTAAAACCATCAAGCCCGGGCAAAATAATATCTAAAAGCACAAGATCAGGTCGCCATTTTTTAATTTTCTGCAAACCCGATTCTCCCTCAATGGCTGTTTCTACTATAAATCCTTCCTTCACTAATTTGCGTTCCATAAGATCTCGCAAGAATTGATCATCCTCAATAATAAGAATTCGTCCCATCTGTCCTCCCGCACCGCCGCGAGCGTTGGGTGGAAGAATAGATGCCGATTCTGCCTCAGGCATCTCATCCTCTGGTGGATCAACTTGAATCTTACGCACTTTAGCGACGACTTCTTCTGGAGAAAACTCCGCCTTAATCAAATAGTCCCTTGCACCAAGTTTTAAGGCTCTGTCAATTTCTACTGGTTGACCGGAATTGGAAATAATAATCACTGGCAGTTTAGCAATTGTGCCATCGTCATGAAGACGCTGGAGGACGCCAAAACCATCTAATTTGGGCATCAAAATGTCTAAGAGAACTATATCTGGCTTTATAGCTTTAATCTGCTCTAAACCCTGTTCTCCATCTCGCGCTAAAAACACCTGATAACCCTCATGGGTCAGCTTGTGTTCCAGTACTGACAGTAACACTTCTTCATCTTCAATAATAAGGATTTTAACAGGATTTGCCTCGGGCATATCTTAATTTATGAATATTATTAAAAATAACTAATTTTATTATAACACCAATAATGGCTGACAACAACCGCCCCTTATTCAATACAATGCTGAAGTAATAGTGCGAATGAGTCCAAAACAACCACTGGGGGTGTTAGTCAGCACTACGGTGATAGCCTGTGCCGGCCGGTATCAAACGCCCAATAATTACATTTTCCTTTAAGCCATCTAAAGTGTCTATTCGTCCAGTAATTGCCGCATTAATCAAAACCCGAGCCGTCTCCTGGAATGAAGCGGCGGCCAGAAAACTCTTGGTAGACAAAGCGGCTTTAGTCATTCCAAGAAGCAAGTCTTCCGTCTCCGCCGGCTTACCCACGACAGTCGCGTTAGCTTCAGCCACCACTGAGCGTTCCACAATCTCGCCCGGCAAAAGATTGGTGTCTCCGCCATCTCTGACATAAGCGCGCGAGAACATCTGACGGCAGATAATTTCAATATGCTTGTCGTTTAGTCTTTGCCCTTGCGAAGAATAAATGTATTGTATCTCCTTAATAATATAACGCTGGGCCTCTAAGCGTCCGCGCAACCGCACTAGCTGCTGCAAGTCAAAAGCTCCATCGGTCAGTTGATCGCCGACGGCAACGGGCTCACCGTCTTTAACCAAAAACGCATAACCGGGCGGCACTACAAATTCACGAACATTTGTGTCAGTCGTTTTGATCTTTCCTTTTCCTCGGCCACGCCCCTTCCTGTTGATTGGTTCGGCGGCCGTAATTTTAATGACCCGTTGGATGCGCGTCGCTCGGCTACTGCCAGGATTGTGTTCGTGATTATTAACCTCATGTATGGAAACTACCCCAGCCACGTCAGCCATCAGCGCCGCACGTTTAGGCGGCCTGGCCTCAAATAACTCCTCAACTCGCGGCAAACCTTGAGTAATATCTTCTTCGCTGGCGACGCCGCCGGTGTGAAAGGTTCTCATAGTAAGTTGCGTGCCGGGTTCGCCAATAGATTGAGCAGCAATAATACCAACGGCCGTGCCTATTTCAACCAACCGGTTATACCCCAAATCAATACCATAACATTTTTGGCACACCCCTTTTTTTAAACTGCAAGTTAACACGGAACGAATCACTAAAGAAGGCAAGTCCAATGGTTTAAATAACTCTACGTGGTTCGGCGTAATGAGCTCACCAGACTTCACAATAACCTTACGAGTTTTGGGATCTATTACTTTTTGGTTGCTAAACCGTCCAACCACCCGATTCTCCAAAGATTCACCCATTGAGCCAGATTCAGTCTGAGTGATTTCTAGTCCTTCCTCGTCACCACAATCCTCGGCCTGCACGATAACATCTTGAGCCACATCAACCAACCGCCGGGTAAGATAACCGGCATTGGCTGTTCTTAGGGCGGTATCAGATAGTCCTTTGCGAGCGCCGTGGGTAGAAATAAAATATTCCAAAACATCAAAACCTTCTTTAAAACTGGCTTTCACCGGCAATTCAATAATATCGCCAGCCGGATTGGTAACTAATCCCTTCATCCCCACAATCTGCGTTAATTGCCCCCAAGAACCACGCGCCCCGGACTCAATCATGGTAAAAACCGAACCCTCGCGCGGCAATGACTTCTTAGATAAAGCAACAATGCGATCTTTAACAGCCGTCCACAATTGCACTATCTGACTGTGCCTTTCGTCTTTGGTTAGAAGACCTTCGGCATACTGTTGCTCAACTTCTTCAACTTGACGAATTGTTGCCTCAACCATCTCTGGTTTATCGGCCAGATGAGGCAAGTCTTTCATTCCCCAGGACAAACCAGATTGTGTTAACGACTTGAAACCAAGCTCCTTTAAATCATCCAGCAATACGGCCGTACGCTCTACGCCTTCAATAATTAATGATCGTTTAACAAGCGCCCCCAGACTTTTTTTATCCATCGCCTTATTGCAATAGCGCAAGCTAGCGGGCAGAACTTCATTAAAACGTAAACGCCCTACTGTCGTTTCAATAATACTGCCGTCGTCAAGACGCACTTTAATCATTTGTTTTAGAGAAGTAATCCCATGATCATACGCGGCCGAAGCCTCATTGACATTGGCAAATGTTTTTAGAGGGCCGACGGCGTTTGGTTCAAGAGAAGTCAGATAATATAAACCCCAAACGATGTCTTGGGTGGGTGTGGCCACCGGTTCGCCATGCGCCGGCTTCAGGAGGTTCTTACTGGAAAGCATGATTTCCTTGGCTTCCATTTTGGCTTCCTCGGTTAAAGGAACATGAACGGCCATCTGGTCGCCGTCAAAGTCAGCATTAAAGGCCGGACAAACCAAGGGGTGAAGCTGAATAGCTTTGCCCTCAACTAAAATCGGTTGAAATGCCTGAATCCCAAGACGGTGCAAGGTTGGAGCGCGATTCAAAAGCACATACGCATCTTTGGTAATTTCCTCCAAGATATCCCAAACTTCCGCGCGACCGCTCTCAATAAAACGATTAGCGCTTCTAACATTATGCACAAACTCGCGTTTAATGAGCTGGGAGATAACAAACGGACGAAAAAGTTCAAGAGCCATGCGTTTAGGCAGACCGCACTGATGCATTTTCAATGTTGGTCCCACGACGATAACACTGCGCCCAGAGTAATCCACGCGTTTGCCAAGTAAATTCTGGCGGAACCGTCCTTGTTTGCCTTTCAGCATATCGGCTAAAGATTTCAGCATGCGCTTCTGGCCGGTTGAAGCAACCACGGTCTTGCCGTGACGAGCGCTATTGTCTATCAGAGCATCAACCGCCTCCTGCAACATTCTCTTTTCATTGCGGGTTATAACTTCCGGCGCGTTTAGTTCAATAAGTTGCTTTAAACGATTATTGCGATTAATGACGCGCCGATATAAATCATTAAGATCCGAGGTGGCAAAACGCCCTCCGTCCAGTGGCACCATCGGTCGGAGATCGGGTGGAATCACGGGCAAAACAGTAATAATCATCCACTCGGGGCGTAAATGATTATGCTCCAAGCTTTTAATCAGCTTCAAGCGACGAACAATTTTCTCGGCGCGCGCCCCGCTTAATTCATTAAGCTCACGCTCAAGCTTGGCCACTTCGGTTGATAAATTAAATTTTTTTAGCAGTTCATAAATAGCTTCGGCGCCAATGGCTGCCTCAAACACATGGCCATATTTCAAAGACAAATCATGATAAGCGCTTTCCGCAATGATTCTTAACGGCCGAAGTTCTTTAAGTTCGCGCGTCGCAACCATAAAAGCTTCTTCCAGTTCCTTCAAACGGGTGTCACGAATTTTCCCCAATGAGGCTCGCCGTCCTTCTGGCGCACCTTCACCCATAGCCTTAAGCTCACGATGGTATTCTGCGTCAATGGCTTTGCGTTTCATAGAATACTCCTGCTTGACCTGCTCCAAGGTTGCCGCCCGTAGATCCTCATCTACGTGGGTAATTATGAAATTGGCAAAGTAAATAACTTTTTCTAAATTCTGGACAGACAGATCAAGAAGAAGCCCGATCTTGGAAGGCACGCCGCGTAAAAACCAAATATGCGACACCGGCGCTTTCAAATCAATATGCCCCATACGCTCGCGGCGCACGATGGAACGTGTAACTTCCACACCGCACTTATCGCAAACAATCCCCTTATAACGAATTTTCTTATACTTACCGCAGTAACACTCCCAATCTTTGGACGGTCCAAAAATCCTCTCTGAGAACAAACCCTCTTTTTCTGGTTTTTGCGTACGATAGTTCACTGTCTCGGGCTTCGTTACTTCACCATAGGACCAACGCCGCACCGCTTCAGGCGATGCTAGCTTCAACCGAATGGAAACAAAATCAGTTGGACGTGATGGTTCCGGCATAATCATACTAGCGTTTTTTCATTATTATTAACCGATACGGCGCCTGTTGACGACGCTAATTCAGCTGTCACTTGCTCGCGCATAATGTTTCCTGATTCATCAAGCAACTCTACGTCAAGGCAAAGCCCTTTCAACTCACGAACTAAAACATTAAACGATTCCGGTACATTCATCTTGCGTATTGCTTCTCCCTTAATAATGGCTTCATACGCCTTAGAGCGCCCCGGCACATCATCCGACTTAATAGTCAAAATCTCCTGCAAGGTGTGTGCCGCGCCATAACCCTCCAGCGCCCACACCTCCATTTCGCCAAACCGCTGACCGCCAAATTGCGCCTTACCACCCAAGGGCTGTTGGGTAATGAGAGAATATGGCCCAATGGATCGCTGGTGAATTTTATCCTCAACCATGTGATTCAATTTAAGCATATAAATACAGCCAACGGTTATTGGATTATCAAAAGGTTCTCCGGTGCGACCATTATATAAGGTAACCTGACCATCAATCGGCAGGTGGGCGCGCTCCAATTCTCGTTGAATTATTGTTTCTGGCACTCCATCAAGGGCCGGCGAAGCTACATTATAGCCAAGAGAGCGAGCGGCAAAGCCAAGATGAGTTTCCAGAACCTGTCCAAGATTCATGCGAGACACCACGCCAAGAGGGGAAAGAATAATGTCAACTGGCGTACCGTCTTCCAAAAACGGCATATCTTCAACGGGCACAATTTTGGAAATGACACCCTTATTGCCGTGACGACCAGCCATTTTATCACCAACCTGAATCTTGCGCAGATTAGCTACCGTCACCTGCACCGACTTAATTACTCCGGCTGGTAATTTATCCCCCACTTCACGCGAAAAAATTTTAACGTCAACGACCTTACCGTGTTCGCCATGTTCAAGATACAACGAGCTGTCGCGCACATCTTTAGCCTTATCGCCAAAAATCGCGCGCAGTAATTTTTCCTCAGCAGAAAGTTCGGTTTCGCCTTTGGGCGTAATTTTCCCAACCAAAATGTCGCCCGAAGAAACCTCTGCGCCAATGCACACAATTCCTTCTGCGTCCAAATCTTTCAATTTCTCCTCTCCGATGTTAGGAATATCAGAAGTAATTACTTCCGGGCCGAGTTTGGTATCGCGAATATCAACAATATAATCCTCAATGTGTATAGAGGTATAACGATCATCATGCACTAGCCGCTCGGAAATTATAATAGCATCTTCATAATTATACCCCTCCCAAGCCATAAAGGCGACGGTAATATTCTGACCCAAAGCCAGCTCACCATGGTCAGTGGACGGCCCATCAGCTAAGGTTTCACCTTTAATGACTTGCTGGCCTTTGCTGACAATGGGACGTTGATTGATACAAGTAGAAGCATTGGAACGGACGAATTTGGAAAACTCATAGACATATCGCTGACCGCTGGCGCTTAAAAGTACTATATGCTTACCATCTACTTCCGCAATTTCTCCGTCATCATCAGCCACAATCAAATGCCCAGAATCCAAAGCGGCTTTTGCTTCCACGCCGGTACCGACAACCGGTGACTGAGGATTAATCAAGGAAACGGCTTGACGCTGCATATTTGTTCCCATGAGGGCACGAATCGCATCATCGTGCTCTAAAAAAGGGATGAGAGCAGTGCTAATGCTAACTATTTGCTTGGGCGACACATCCATAAAATCAATCGTTTCAACATTATCAACGGACGGCTCGCCATGAGCACGCACTTCAGCTTTCTCTTCCATAAAATAGCCATTAGCATCCAGCGGCGTGGTCGCGGCAGTGGTGACGTGACGCTCCTCCGTAAACGCGTCCAGATAAACTACCTCATTCGTCACTCGCGGTTTTATCGGAATGGATTTTGTATCAGATAATTTAGAAAGCTCTTGCGCTAATTCGCGAGTAATCTTAACACCTGCTTCAGCCACTACTTTGCCATTATCTTGGTTGGTAATATTTTGGCGCAATATTTCGCCAACCGTGTGTTTAGGATTATTGGGTACGTCATGAAGAACCCGCCTAAATGGCGTCTCAATAAAACCGTAATCGTTCACTTTTGCATAGCAAGCCAAGTGGCCAACCAACCCAATGTTTGGTCCTTCCGGAGTGGCAATAGGACAAATGCGACCGTAATGAGTGGGATGCACGTCACGCACTTCAAATCCGGCACGCTCGCGAGAAAGCCCGCCCGGCCCCATGGCCGAAAGACGACGTTTATGTTCCAATTCGGCCAAAGGATTCGTCTGATCCATAAACTGTGATAACTGCGAGGACATGAAGAATTCTTTAATCGCGCCAATCACTGGTCGGGCATTAATTAATCGGTTGGGTGTTAAGGTGGAGATCTCCGCCGTGCTCATACGGTCTTTGACTATTCTTTCCATGCGCGTAAGACCAATCCGAAAACGGTTTTGAATAAGTTCGCCGATGGCACGAATACGACGATTCCCTAAATGGTCAATATCATCAGCTTCTTCCTGAGTAACATTAAGACGCATTACTTCCTTAATAATGCTCACTAAATCTTCTGGACGCAGAACCCTTGTTTCCTTGTTATTCGGTAAGTCAAAGCCAAAGCGCTGATTAAGTTTGTAACGACCGACTCGTCCAAAATCATAACGATCAAAGCGAAAGAACATTGAATGGATAAGACTGCGGGCATTATCAGTAGTGGCTAAATCGCCGGGGCGAACGCGTTTGTAAACCTCCAGCACACCTTCCGCCTCATTTTTGGCTGTGTCTTTTTGGAGAGTTGCCTCCAAATTCATCTTATAGATATCATCACTAAAAAGAGTTCCCAATTGATCATCAGAGCCGTACCCAAAAGCACGCAATAGAGATGTCACCACCACTTTGCGTTTACGATCTATCTTCACCCAAATGACGCCGCTCGGATCGGTTTCCATCTCTAACCAAGCGCCACGGTTAGGGATGATTTTGGCTCCATAATAACGATGGCCACGCCAAGTGTCCGAAGTAAAGAAAACTCCGGCTGATCTAATCACCTGCGAAACAACCACGCGTTCAATACCGTTCACCACGAAAGTGCCACGTGGAGTCATTAGTGGAAAATCGCCAAGATAAATTTCTTGCTCTTTCATCTCTCCGGTGCGGCGGTTTACTAATTTTGCGTTTACTCGTAAGGGCGACTCATAAGTAACATTCTTGGCTTTACTAGTCACTTCGTCAAACTTCGGCTCATCTAAATAATAATCCGTAAAGTACAGCTCAAGATCGCGGCCCGTAAAATCTTTAATTGGAGAAATTTCGTCACATAATTCTTTCAAGCCTTCTCTAAGAAACCAATCATAGGACTGTTTCTGGATAGCTATGAGGTCTGGCAACGGCGCCGCCTCATGAACTTTGGTAAAAAAAGTTCTTGTTTGGGCCATAAAAATTACGCAATCAATTTTGGAAAAGGCTTCGCCGTTTGGTTGCTTGGCAACCGTCGTAATATATGTTGAATAGTTCCAGCGACGGTCATGCGGTTAAATTATTTAAAATAGTTAAAAAGTGAATGAATATTTGAAACTTTTTATTTTTTCAAACTGACCGTGGTAAATCCCGTTAGAAAATGGCGAACCCTTACTTTTTCTCTGTCTCTGCTATGCCAAGAAATGACATACTAAAAAATGACATACATGGTTATCCGGCGCGATATGAAACAATAAAGTTTTCTAACGGGATAAACAAAAAATACCCCCTCCCCTTTCTTGGGAAGAGTATTTCATCATTATGTGAACTTGTCGCGGGTTAGCCCGCTACCGAACATGTGAGCTAAAAAAGCAAAAATAGCTTAACTAAGCTAAATTTTGTAATTGCGGACTTAAAGTATATATACAATAACAACCTGCCAAAAGGCTGTCAAGGGCTTATTTAGACCCCGCCATTGGGGGTAGCTACATTAGCAGCCGTCACCTTGGCTAAAATAAGATCACGAATTTTTTGGGCGTTATGACTATTTAGGCCATCTATGTGAGATTCAATAATAGAAGTCGGTGTGGCCGTGGAAATATAAAGATCATAAAGATGAAACAAATGGTCCATAATATCCTGATCTAAATACACATCCTGAATGCGGTTGTAAGGGATAGTGATTTCACGGCGAATGATAACGCCTTTGCGAATTTTTAAAAAGGACTCATCAACATCGTAAAAATAAGTCCAGATATAAAGCCATTGATAAAAAATCAACAGGAATATAATAATTGAGAATAACCCGATGATCGGCGCCAAAAATACCGACCAGTCAAGTGGCTTAACTGACGATGTGGCCAATCCCAAAACAATATACAAGCCTGCCAATGAAAGCAAGCTCACAAAAATTGAACGCCACATCTTTTGGCTTTGCGGGCTAGGTGATATTTCCAATACCAAAAGCTTTTTCCAAATCTTGCGATACTGCAGAGGACAGATGCGGCTAGTGGGGATGTGTTTGGGAGAGCTAAATAAGGGCATATCATTAGCTGGTAGCTTGTAGGTTGTAGCTTATTAATTTTATCATAACGCCTATTTCCACAAGCTACAAGCTAAGAAGCTACAAGCTTGCGAAGCTCCTCGCGAACCACTTGTCTATCATCCCACGGGATATACTTTCCGTGAGCGAGCGCCATTTTTTGTTCGGCGCCCTTGCCGGTAATCAAAATGAGATCGTTGGCTTGCGCTCGGCGCAAGGCCTCGGCTATGGCCTGCCGACGATCTAAAATCTTTAGCACCTCCACTGCTCGGCCTGCCCGCTGAACCTTCAGGGCACCAGCCAACAGTACATCTAAAATCTCTGAGGGATCGTCATCGTGTGGATCATCAGTAGTGCCAATAACTATATCAGCAAACTGCGCGGCAATTTCTCCAAGCACTGGCCGGCGCCACTTATCACGTCCGCCGCCCGTTGGCCCCAATACATGAATAACGCGGCGATGCGGAATAATATTCAAATTTTCATAAAGCGCTCGCATGGATGTTGGCTCATAAGTATAATCAACCATTACCTTGAATGGCTGACCCTCTTCAATTAACTCTTGACGCCCAGGCACCGGTTTCAAGTTTGCCACAACGGCCGCCAGTTGATCAAAAGAAATGCCAACCGCCATACAGGCTGCCATGGCTGCTAAAATATTTTTTATATTAAATTCAAAGAGTAAATGAGTGACCAATATTTTTCCTGCGCATTCAAAAATTGCACCGTCAGCACGTAATTCAACAACGCATCCGATAATTTTTCGTTCAGTGTTCTTCGTTTCCGCTCTCTGTTGACTTAAACAAAAATACCATTCTTCACCAGCTTGAATTTTTGAAAAGAAACCATACTCACTAATGGTCGAATCTAAAATAACTTTTTTATTAATAACGTTTCCTTTTATTTTTTTAACTGGCGAAAATTTTAATTGATAAAATAATTTTGCCTTAGCCGCGCGATAGGCCTCATACGAGCCATGCGCTTCAATATGCTCCGGTGTTAAGTTGGTGAGAAGCACCACATCATAGTTAATGCCGCGGCTACGAAATTGCTCAATACCTTCAGACGACGTTTCAATGATTGCGTACTCGCATTTTGCCTTGACCATTTCCCAGAGAAGTTTTTGCAATTGAAACCTCCCTGGCATTGTCATTTTTTTGTCTGACAACCACTCACGCTCCGCTACTTTCATGGTCGCCGTTGAAGTTAAGCCCACCCGACAACCAGTCATTTCTAAAAATTGGGCGATCAAATTCGCAGTTGTTGATTTCCCCTTAGTGCCCGTTACACCAATGACAATAAGTTTTTCCGACGGATAGCCATACCAAAAAGCGGCGAGACAAGCAAGTGCTAAGTGATATAAACGCAACAAAAATTTTGGAACAAATTTTTTAACGAAATTTTTCATCACAAAGGCAAAATAAATATAACAAAATTTATGCGTCTTTGCTCTATTCTTGATAGAGCGAATCCCGACCAAGCCCTGCCACAAGCCATCATCTACTGCTTAAACCGCTAAAGAAATTTGATAAATTCTTCAAGCTCTAGACCAGAATGCTTGATAATATGCTTCAAGGTCTTTGGTTTTAAATCCTTATTGTGATAAGGAACGGTCACCCCCAGGGATCCTTTGGTGTAAATACGATGACTGCCATTCTGCCGTACAAAAATAAAACCAGCCCGTTCAAGGGCCTTTATTGCTTCCTTTGGTTTCAAAACTGGCAGCTTGGGCATTAAATGCGAACAGTCACTGGAGCGATGACTACTCCTTCTTCTTTAAATACCTTTGTATTTTTCTTCAGCATAACTTCAAGATACAAACTGGCCGCCTCTTCAACGTTGCGAAATGCTTCTTCAAATGTATCGCCTTCAGATATACAGCCAGGCAGGGCGGGAATGGTCACAGTAAATCCACCAGATTTTCTATCTGGTTCAAAAATAGCAGTATATTGACACACTTTGCGGGAAATATGTTTAGCCACGTTTATATATTAAAAAAATCACAAAAAAAAGTCAATGTACCGTATGGCCATATAGCACAACATATTTCGCGATCTTCAGCCATGCGGGAAGTCCTCGCAAAAGTCCGAAAAGGCGGCGGCTTGTACTGAGCGAAGTCGAAGTGAGCCGCACCGCTGACAACCTGCCCGAATGAATTCGTTCAGGCGGGTTTCAAGTTTTTCTTTGGCGGCATTGAATTCAGAATTGGACTTCTTTTCTGCCAACAAACTTATTGACGGTAGGGTTGGAGTTTACTCCTTGGTCGAGCCCTTCATCTTTCATAAATTGTTGGAGCACTTTCGGATCAGTTGTATTGTCTGATTTCAAGCTGTCAAGAAGTTCTTGTTGCGAGGCAAGGTAAGATAATTGAATTTGAGCTGTTCCTCCTACAGATTTTGGAGACACATAGCCGTACTCTCGCGATTCGTTAGACAAAAATTCTACCTTGATTGTGTTATCGCCAACATTAAGAGTTTGTTTAACATCTTTCATTGGAGTACTGCCAATTTCACTATCGCTGTATTGAACATTAACTTGATAAATTCCCGTTCGTGATACAGAAATCGGAACGACTATGACCAATTTTTTGAACAACGACACCTCGACCAATTTTCCATTTATGCCCCGCGATTCTGAAAATGGTTCTTGTGTCTCAAAACTGACATTACCTATTGTCGCATATTGTTCAAAAGATTTTTCGCGCTCAATACCTGCATTCATTGTCTCTTGTGATTTCTTTAGAGTAGCGGGAAGCACAATAGCAACAGCAATAATTTGGAAAATGAGTGCAGAGAAAAAAGTAACAGTCGCTAATTTTTTAGAACGATTTATGAACCAAGAAATTATTGCAGTCCCAAAATCACCAAGCAATGCAAAAAATAGTATCAGTATGAATTGCGCGGCGAAAAATCCGCCCAGTTCTCGAAGCCCGAAAATTCCGGCAATAATTACTATCGGATTAAAGCTTTCAGAAACCTTGCCAAGAAAGAAAAATGGTATAGCTATTACTAAAGCGATAACTCCAGTAACGATAAAAGTGAGTAGTCCCAATAAAATTGCCAGTAGCAAACCACCTTTTGGTTTCTTGTCTGGCGGAACAGGATTAGAGAAATTAGATTCAGTTATTAAATTAGAATTTTCATTCATATGATTAAAAAATTTTCTTCCCCCAAAATTAATATCGTTTATGCCAAGGGCCAAGTGGAGAGCCAATTCGCCCTGCCCCGCACCTTTCCATTGCAGTATTCTTGAATTAGTCCGAACGCATTTTGCCGGAAAAATCCCCCCGCGAAAATTCGGAAAGGCGGCGGAGCCGCACCGCTGACAACCTGCCCGAATGAATTCGTTCAGGCGGGTTTCAAGTTTTTCTTTGGCGGCAGAATTTATTTACTGACCCTTAAAGAATTAACTACCGTATCGAAGGGTTCTTTGTCAATTCCAACATCACTGCCGTAAGTGAAAGATGAAATCCTCACGAGATATTCATGTGATAGTTCGGGTAGTTGATCTGTTCTTAAATACCCAACAATTGTAATGCTACCATCAACGGCGTTTGCGTAGCTAACAGCTTTATTTCCAAAAAGCTGTATGTATTGAGGATTTGAAACAGAATCTTTTTTTTGCTCATTGAATACAACATCAACATATTCCTTTGGAGAATACTCGCGCTTAAGTTGAGTGTCGTAGGCCGTAGCAAGAAATTCCATTCCGAGAGGGGCATAATTGAAATGACCGCTGGACACTTCTTTACCGACAGAAATTGTGGTTGCGTAACCCCCTTCAAAACCTTCCCGTTGGAAAATTGCATATCCATTAGGTAACTCAAACGTAATGGGTATGGTTTTTAGGGAAATAGCATATTTTTCTGAAGTAGTGGGTATTGTCGAAGGAGCTGGTTTCTTAACTAAAGTTACATATCCCAAAGCACCCGCCAAAACGACGACCAAAACAATTAACACTATGTTTGCAAAACCTTTTTGATTGTTCATAAATTTATTAGTTAATAATTTTCGACTTTATGATTAAAAAATTTTCTTCCCCCAAAATTAATATCGTTTATGCCAAGGGCCAAGTGGAGAGCCAATTCGCCCTGCCCCGCACCTTTCCATTGCCCTCGCCAAGAATCGAACTTGGATCCTAGGTTCCGGAAACCTGTGTTCCCCGCCTGCCATCGCCAATACCCCCAAGAGGGATTGAACCTCTATCTCAAGCTCCGGAGGCTTACGCTCTATCCATTGAGCTATGGGGGCTCAGGCCATGGCGGGCAGGTATCCGTTGCCCGCCCCAGGCGGGTCCGCCTTGGGTGGAAACTACGAAGGCACCAAAAGGTGCAGGGTATCCACCCAATTCAAAAGAATAACTTATCTAATTCTTATGAAGCTTTGCAGATGGCGAGCTGCCTTGTAAATCCTATACCACATTGGCTGAAATACCAAATCAAACGCGCCAATATAATGAAGTCTCTGGCCAGTTTCGCCATCCCTTACAAAGCCCTCCTTAAATTTAGTTAAATTCTGCCAAGAGTGGTTGGTTTCACCGGCTGGGACAATACCGCCAAAATTATAGAATTTTTTTTTCATCCGCTTGGCTAACTTTATCTCCTCCCAATGTAATAGATATGGCGCCATTAGCTGACGGTTATCATAACTAGAACCGCCATGAAGATAATATACTGTATCGCCAAAAACGGAAAGTAAATGCGCGGCAATGATTTTATTGTCATATTCAGCTAGCATCAACTTTAACACCCCGCGCGGCACCAATAAGTCAACCATACGCTCGTAATATTGCCGTGAGTGAGTACGAATTTTTTGTCGCTTGGCCGTTTCTTGAAGTAAAGACCAAAAAAAGGGAAAGACTCGCTTCGCGTAATCGGGCTGTTCTATGAGCCGCGCGCGAACGCCGTGCTTTATGGCCAGACGAATGTTGTAGCGAGTTTTCTCGTGCATGGCGGCAAGCAAATCATCTTCATCTTTGTCTAAAACAACTGCAAGCTCATCCATTGGCTGAACTGAAAAACCAGACCGAAAACCTAATGCTCTAAGCTCCTCAAGCAAACTACTCCTCGTCTCCTCTTCCTCTATATTAATCATCCTGACATTCTCAAGTATGTAAGGATGATAATACATCGGCTCAAGGCGCACGAACATGGCGCCAACATTATACCCCACCTCGCGACAAGCACGATGTATTAAATGCACAATCGTGCTCAAAGCATCATGGTCATCAGATAAGATAACTGGTCCGCGCGGCGCGTATAAATATCTTTTTCCAAACGGCAGAGGATATTCAAAAACCTGCATAATGGCCATCACTGTTTCCTCCTCCACAATCTGAATACGGTGAACTGCTCGCCCGAACGTCTGCTGAAATACCCCCCATTCCCACGATTGTAAAAACTGCGCCCCGCGAACAGCGGGGCTACTCAAAGGAATATTCCAAACGTATTCGTCGTCAATGAAGCGGAAATCCATGATACATTAAACTCTAAGCTCTAAATCCTAAACTCCGTTAGAAATCTAAACTACGATACATAAATCTCAAATATATCTAACACAAAAAAACGTTATTCTCTTATTGGTAAATACTGATTATATTTCTAACGGGGTTTAGGATTTGCGTCCAGCTCCTCCGAGCTGGCGTAGTGCCGCCTTAAGTCTAGCTTCAGTGTCAATTAATTCTTTTGGCAAACCTTCTAATGCTTTCCTCGCTTCGCTAACGCTATACCCTAAGCGTTCCAGCGCTTCAATAACTTCAACATCTCCTTCATACATTGTTGGCGCGACCTCGCCTATGCGCTTTTTTTGCTCAGCGATAAATGTGTCTTTCAATTCAACAAGCAACCGTTCGGCTGTTTTTTTGCCAATACCTGAAACTTTTGTAAGTAGCCCAACATTGCCGCTGATCACTGCGGCGCGCAATTGCTCGGGAGTGGTAATGGATAAAATGCCCAAGGCAGTTTTAGGGCCAATGCCAGTAACGCCAATGAGCACCTCAAACATCCGCAATTCTTCCGGCCGCTCAAAGCCATAAAGTTCGAGTGAATCTTCGCGCACGTATTGATGAGTGTGCAGAGCGGCCGTAGCGCCCACTTCCGCGGTTAAAATCAAGGGGGGCAAAACAAAAATCTTATACCCAACCCCGTTCACCACCACAATCACATACTGTTCCCCCTTAGATTGAATTATTCCTTCAAGGTAGGCAATCATAAAAAGCTTAAGACTTGGAGCTTATGGCTATTATAAATAAGTTTATATAATTGTTTGACGGAGAATCTTCGGTGATTTGCTTATTACTTCAGAGCCGCTCTCCTTCAATACTACCAAATCCTCAATTCTGACGCCACCTTCGCCCGGGAGATAAATGCCGGGTTCTATGGAAAAGACCATATTTGATTTCAGAATATCATCGCTGTTTTGCGCGAGCTTGGGTCGCTCGTGGATCTCCAAACCAACGCCGTGGCCGAGGGCGTGGCCGAACGCGCCCGGAAACTTAGCGTCAATAATACGCCGCGCTTGCATATCCGCCTGCTTAGCGCTTCTTCCACCTTTCTTCAAATAGCTGATGGCTGATAGCTGCGAGCTTAAAGTTGTCTCATATATTTTTCTTTGTTTGGTTGTTGGCTCTCCCAAAAATATAGTGCGCGTCATATCGGCATGATAGCCATTGACTTTCACGCCCAAATCAATGATGACCATTTCTCCAAGTTTTAATTTTTTCGGGCTTGGCTCATGATGCGGCCGCGCAGCGTTCGCGCCACTCGCGATAATCGGCTCAAATGATATTTCTCCAAATTTCTTGCTGTGGATAATGTCGCGTACTTTCCAAGCCGCGGCTTCTTCACTGGGCAAGCGCTTTATTCGCTTTAAATGTTTCAGCCACCGAATTAGTTCCTGAAATGTTTTATCAGTAGCTCCAACTGCTCGCCGCAAAGTATCTAGCTCATAATCGTCTTTCACCGCGCGCAATTTTTCAACCATATCGCCAATGCCAACGAGCGAACATGGTTTTAACTGTTTTTGCAATGACTTATGTCTAGCCACGCTTATCGCCCGATCTTCAAAACCCAAACGGCGAACATGATTATCTTTCAAAATTTGGCTCAAAACTTTAAGACCATCATTGCCGACGTCAATAATTTTGAATAATCCCAAAGTTTCTTCGGCGGCGCGCTCCAAATAACGAAAGTCAGTAAAAAATTCGGCTAAGTGCGGCGTAATCAACACCGTGCCGGATGTACCAGTAAAACCAGTGATATAACGTCGCGAAACAGTTGAAGTTAGATATACGGCCGCTAAACCTCGCTGTTTCATGGCGCGACGCAAATGAGCCAAACGGCCAGGGTAGATGCTTCGCATACAAGTCAAATTATTTTTCTAAAGAAATTTTTATCACTTCCAAATCAATCTTTAATTCATGCGCCCCCTCACCATATTCAAAACCGGAAGCGATAATGTCTTTGGCAATTGCCGCCTCTTGATTTTTCAACAATTTTAACAACGGCGCGCTGTCGGTATTGTAATGAACAATAACTTTGTCGCGAATAGTGAGCCCCTGCTTTTTGCGCAAAGCATTAATTTGACGAACCAGTTCGCGCCGCAAGCCTTCAAGCTTAAGATCATCGGTGAGATTAGTGTCAAAAGAAATTTCCAGCTTACCCGCGGGCGACTTCCAAGAAACGATATTTTTCCCCTTGGGCGCCTTGCTGCTGGTCCACTGTTTCACATTAAGTTCATCCAAAATTAATCGCTCAATGTTTTTAGAAATGGCCGCAGAGCCATGCACCCATACGGCGGCCAGCGGCTGGCGAACCTTGAGCTTGGCTTCGGAGCGAAGAGCGTGCCCGGCCTCAATAATTTCCCGCGCCGCAGACATCTCCTGAAGCAATTTTTCATCAACAAATTCTTTATGGCTTTTTGGCCACGGCTCCAGATGAACGGAATCTTTTGGTTTGGCATTCCAAGGTTTCAAGTTTTGATATAAATGCTCGGCCAAAAACGGCGTGAAGGGCGCAAAAATTTTACTAGCGGTCACTAAAACCGAATACAAAGTAGTAAGTGCCTCATGTTTATCTTCTTCATTGTCGCTCTTAAAGCGGTCGCGCGATCGCCGCAAATACCAAGTAGAAAGATCGTTCACAAACTCGGCAAGCGGACGGGCGGTCAGCCAAAGTTCATAGCTTTCCATGGCTCCTTCAACCTCGTGCCGCGTTTCTTCCAGCCGCGCCAAAATCCATTTATCAAGCACGTGTTTTGGCTCACGCATTGGTCTTAATTTTTTTCCTTCCGGCGCATATAACTTAAAAAAGGTAAAAACATTCCAAAGCGGCAATAAAATTTTTCGTACCGCCTCGGCAATTTCTGATTCAGAAAAATTCACTGATTCGGCCTGCATGACCGAAGATGCCAAAAAATAATAGCGCAAAGCGTCGGCGCCATAACGATCTAAAATGAGATTAACGTCTGGAGCATTGCCCTTGGACTTAGACATCTTAGAGCCGTCTTCGGCGAGAATGGTACCCGTGGTCACAACGTGCTTGAAGCTATGCTTGCCAAACAGAGCATTAGACAAAACATGCATGACGTAAAACCAGCCACGCGTCTGGGCAATGTATTCGGTAATAAAATCGGCTGGAAAAGTCACTTCAAACTTTTCCTTATTTTCAAAAGGATAATGAACTTGAGCATAGGGCATGGAGCCAGACTCAAACCACACATCAAAAACTTCCGGCACTCTTTGAAATATCCCACCGCAAGCGCAAGCCCAGGCTACTTCATCAATCAATGGCCGATGGAGGTCGTGCGGCCTTTTCCCGGACAATTTTTCCAACTCATCCAAACTGCCGACGACCCGCTCCTTCTTACACCGATCACATCGCCACACCGGAATGGGCACGCCCCAATAACGGCTTCTGGACACCCCCCAATCAGGCGCGCTCTCTATGCCTTTTTGAAACCGGCCATGCTTTAAGTGTTCCGGCACCCAATGGATTTTTTCATTTGTGGCAAGCATTTTTTTCTTCAAAGCTTCTACTTTGATATACCATGAAGTCTGCACTTTATATATAAGAGGGCTCGCACAGCGCCAGCAGAAAGGATAACTGTGTGTTATTGTTTCGGCGCGCCACAATTTGCCTTCATTTTTTAAGACCTCAATAATGCTTTGGTCAGCGGCCTTGACATACTGACCCGCCCATGGGGCAATGGCCGGTAAAAATTTGCCGCCATCGTCAACCGTTAACACCATAGGCAAGTTTTCTTTTTTGGATATATTAAAATCATCTTCGCCAAAAGCTGGAGCGATATGGACAATGCCTGTGCCATCTTCAAGTGAAACAAAATCAGCGGCCACTACCCGATGCGCTTCTTTGTCTGGCTTAATAAAACCTTGAATTGGCTTGTATTCCCAGCCAATAAAATCAGCCCCATTAAATTCCTTCACAATTTGATACGGCTGATCCGCGAAGACAAACGATAATCTGTCCTTAGCTAGAATAATATGACGGCCTTTCCAAACCTTGCCACCTTTGGTTAATTCTACCTCCACGTATTTAGCATCTTCTTTCACGGCCAAGGCCACATTGGCCGAAAGTGTCCAGGGAGTAGTAGTCCAAGAGAGGAAAAAAGTATTGGGTTTCTTCATCGCCTCAAACACTATATATATGGAAGGGTCCTCAACTTCCTGATAGTTGTTGTCCATGGCTGTTTCAAAGTTTGAGAGCGGCGTCTCGCAGCGCGTGCAGTAAAGTGAGCAACGAAAATCTTCGTAGATGAGTTTCTTTTTATATAGTTCGCCAAACACCCAAATGACCGACTCCATGTATTTTGGATCCATGGTTTTGTAATCATTGTCAAAATCAACCCAACGGCCGAAGCGAGTAATGGTGCGCCGCCACTCGGCCACGTAACGCAGCACCGCCGCGCGACAAGCGTCATTGAATTTTTGGATGCCCAATTTTTCAATCTCTTTTTTACTGTTAACCCCTAATTCTTTTTCAACCATCGTCTCCACGGGAAGCCCGTGGCAATCCCAGCCAAATCGCCGCTCCACGCGATGGCCCTTCATGGTCTGATAGCGCGGTACAATGTCTTTAATAGCTGAAGCCAAAAGATGTCCAATGTGAGGAAGGCCTGTGGCAAAAGGTGGGCCGTCGTAAAAAACGTATTCTTTTTCGTCGGAACGTTCATTAACCGAACGTTCAAAAATTTTCTCCTTTTGCCAAAACGCCAGCACCTGCTCTTCAATTTTAGAAAAGCTAAATGGCGCGCTTTTAATTTCTTGTTTTGATTCTTTTTCTTGCGGCATATATCTTATATTAACCTATAATATCGCGAGAATAGCAGTTTGTCCATCATACCTATTCAAATTCTCTTTATCGTTGTATAACAATACTTATGGTTAAGATAAAAAAAGAAAAAATTCCAACATCCCCCGGAGTGTATTTCTTTAAGGATAAAAATGGCAACATGCTCTATGTTGGCAAGGCGACCAGTCTAAAAAACCGAATATCAAGCTACTTTGTAAAGAATAATGGCCTATCGCCGGCCAAGCATCGTCTTCTTGATGAAGCAGCCACGGTCACCTGGGAAGAAACGCCGTCAGAAATAGAGGCCCTGCTGCAAGAATCTCACTACATCAAAAAATATCAGCCGCGTTTTAACGTGCTCTTGCGTGATGACAAAACTTATCTTTCGGTCAAAATAACCGATGAAGAATATCCACGCGTCTTAACAACGAGAAAAATAGAAAAAGACGGCACTTACTTCGGCCCATTTACCGACGCGCGCGCGGTTAAAGAAACCTTGAAAATTTTGCGTCGCTTCTTTCCTTACCGAACCAATTGCGTGCCAAACAACGACCGCGCTTGTCTATATTATCATCTAGGACTTTGTCCTGGAGTGTGTATCGGCAAAATCAGCCTTCAAGAATACCGTCAGAACATAAAATACATAAAAGATTTTTTTGCTGGCAAGCGTCAGCGAATTTTAAACAACCTCAAACGTCAGCTAAAAATGCTGCGACGAATGAGAGACGAGCCATCTCTAAAACGTGCCGAGAATGTGGAGCCCTATGAGTTTACACCCGTGGCACCGCTCCACATATTTCGTCGGGCGGAACCCTCCGAAGCGTACCCTGCTTCGCCAAGGCTACGCAGGGTACCCTCCTCGCGCATTCACCCCGTTAGAAGCAAGGCTTCTAACGGGGTTCATCCATGGGTTTATCCGCCCCGGGCGGATGGCTTTCTGCGAAGGAGGGTAGAATATAAAATAGAAAATCTAGAAAAAGTGCTGGCCATGTCGCACATTCTCTCTTTTGGCGAGAAAATTGAAGGTGATATTATTGAGCTCGCGAAAGTGCTGGACCTCAAAAAACCGCCTCACCGCATTGAGGGATATGACGTCTCAAATATAATGGGGACGCTCGCCACTGCTTCAATGGTCGTATTCACCGCGGGGCAGACTGATAAAAGCCAGTACCGAAAATTCAAAATCAAAACTGTCCACGGAGCAAACGACGTGGCTATGCTTAAAGAAATCTTACGGCGACGCTTTAATCATTACATCAATCAGGAAATACCGTCATCTATTTCAATAAAAAATCCACCATCTCGCCCACCCCACCTAGTATACGCCATGGCGTATACTAGGTGGGGGAAAGAAAAATCAAAAAACAAACAGGGCTCGGTTTGGCCAAAGCCCGACCTAGTTGTTGTTGACGGCGGACGACCGCAGCTCGGCGCGGCCATGGAAGTTTGGCGAGAATTCAAACTTGATATTCCTATTGTCTCGCTCGCCAAACGTCTTGAGGAAATATTTGTGCCCAATCAGTTAAACCCAATAGTACTCCCGCGTACCTCTGGCGCGCTGCACCTGCTTCAACGCGTGCGCGACGAGGCCCACCGCTTTGCGGTTAGTTATCATAAGGTATTACGTAGAAAACAACTGCTTTTTCGGTGAGCCTCATAAATAAGTATATCTCGCGCCCATATGACTCATAGTCAACTGCTGAGCATATAATCTTAAATATGAAAAGAATTACGAATAACTTGTGAGGTATTGTACCCACTGCAATGTTTCAGCAGACCAAGATATGATTGGACCATCTGCCCAAACGACGCCTCAGTTAACCTGCCCGTACGTATTTGAGCGTCCGCTTCAAACAATTTTTTGAACATCCGCCGTCTTGTTTTCGTTCGAAGAACTGCGTAATATGGTAGAATGACGTAGCCCAGAAAATCTATCCCTTGACTAAATTTTCGTATTTCCACTTTGCGAGGATGAAGTTCAAGTGCAAGTGTTTCCGGGAGAAACGACCGTATTGCGGCTAATGTATCCTGAAGATAATTCGAATCGCTGTGGACGATAACAAAATCGTCAGCATAACGAAAGTAGTCGTGAATGTGCAGTGTATGTTTTACAAATTGATCAAGCTCATTTAGATATATGTTTGCAAAAATTTGCGAAGTGAGGTTGCCAATCGGAAGTCCGGTGTCGAGAAAATTGTCGGAATTGAGAGAGAGAGAGAGAGAGAGAGAGAGAGAGAGTAGAACTCGGTTTAGCAGAAAAACTGCTCACCACGTCTCTCAGTAACCAGAGGAGCTGGCTATCGCTGATTTTGCGCTCAATCAACGCCAAAAGCTTTTGGTGATCTACACTGTCAAAAAACTTTCTGATGTCACATTTCAACACATAAGCTTGCTTCGTATAATTACGGCTGACGCTTCGCATGGCATGAGAAACATTCACCACGGCCAGATGAGTTCCCCGTTCCAGCCGTGACGCGTACGAGTGAAAAATGAACGTCGGCTCAAACACCGCCGATAACGCTCGCCACAATGCATGGTGCACCAACCGATCCCGCACACTCGCCTTGCTGATAACGCGATGCTTCGGGTCATAAATATGAAATGTGTGGTACGGCCCATGCCGATAGCGCTGACTCGCCAGCTCGTCATGAAGCTCAAACACATTGTCCTCAAGATACCGTTCAAAACGCTGCACATCCTCTTTCCCTCTCTTTCCCCGCTTGAACTCATCCCAACATTGAAACAAATGTCTGGGACTTACTATTTCAGTAAATGTCTTATGGATACTCCCCATACAAACAATAACGATAAAGAAATACCGATTGTCCAAAAACTCTACGACCTCTACAAAACATTCTATGGATACTCGCTCCTCTTCCCCAAGAAAGATAAGTACACGCTTGGAGCCAAATGCGAGCACTACATCATAGGAACGCTCGAGTTTATGCTAGCGGCAAGTAGCGTTCCGCAGTCAGAAAAACTCGCGCTACTTCGTCAAGCCAACGTCAAGTTCGACACGCTTAAAGTCCTCCTGCGTCTCTCCCGAGAAATTGGCGCAATTGATGCCAAAAAGTACATCGTTCTACAAACACAGATTCGAGAAATCGGACGCATGATCGGCGGATGGCAGCGATCGCTCGCCGAAGCTGCAAAAGCTTAGCCAGGAGTTTTCCCTTCTGGAAAAACTCCTGGGCAGCTACAAAGTAGACACAATCCGACGAAGGACACCCCTCCTGAGTAGTTGTCGTTCGCATCCGCGAGGTTCGCCCTGTAGCCGAAGCGGAGGGCGCCGCGCGGGCGCAGGCAGAGCGAGTACTCGGCCGACTGCCGCTGATAGGCGGAAAGGTCGATCACTGGGGTGTTGAAATCCCGAGCCAAGACATCGGGCCACATGATCATGGCGAGCACGGCGTTGAAACCGTTGAGGATGAACCCCTCCAGCATCGTTTCCATCTGCTCGCGCTGAGCGTCGACCGAGAACCCCTGAGTCGCGGTCGGGAACTCGAGTATCGGAACCGGTCCCTGCTTCGCCCGCTCGACCAAGAGATCGAGACGGCTCTCGGAGAGAACCCTGACCTGGTTGACCAATTCGCCCTTGCAGTAGTTATTGAAGGGACGGCCCTCCGGGAACTCCTTCTGGTAGGAGCGGCCAAGAGCGACAAGGAGCACCTCGTCCAAGGTCTGGCCGTGGTTGGTGATGACCATTTGCGGAACGACATTCGGGAGATGGATGCCCTTCAAAGCATTGACGATCTTGGAATCGCCCTCAATCTTCATCTTGAGACCGCCGATTGCATCCTCAAACCAGGCCGCTTCCGGGAATGCCACCTTGCCCTCAAAGGCGTCAATCACGCGCTCGATCCGAGCGGCGTAGTCGACGGTCTCCGGCTGGACCAGGTGGAACTTGTAGTTCGCGTCGCAGACCGCAGCTTTGATGCCGCGGGGCGGGATACGCCGACCATGCTTGTCGAAGAAGGTCGCGATGATCTCTTCGATCGTCACCTTGGCACCAGCCAAGATGGCGTGCACGGCTGCGAGACCGTCGCCGCCGAAGGCGTCGCCCAAACGATTGACGAGCGCCTCATCTTGTCCCTTTGTCAACGAACTGTACTTTGCCATTTTGGCCTCCTATCAGGCTGCGTGCCCGATTTTCTCTAGCCGCTATCCCTTGGCCGTTGGGGTCTTTTCTGCTCAGAAAATCAGAATGAGAAACTCGAGAAAAGACACCCTATCCTAGCATGCTTCCTAAAATAAATCAAGGGTGGCGTTGTAGTCACCTTTCTTGATTGCGACGAAGCCCATCGTTTTGCGGTGAGCTATCACAAATTGCTGTGTCGAAAAAAACTTATCGGTAAATGAGAACCCCGAGCATTGGCTGCCCGGGGCGTAACTATATGGCGTGCTTCTTGTTTACCAGTAGGCGATAAGCCAAAATGCCGCAAGGGGGAAGCCGCCATACAGCAAGACTAAACCGAGTACCCTCAGATAGGCCCACCCCGATAACATTGGGGAGTTCACTGACGTAGCTCCCTTCTCATTATGTGACATATGACATTACCCCCCTCCCTTTTTAGCAAACTACTGGCTGCTCGCTTGTTGAAGATGAACGCCTCGCGCAAGAGTACGTTAGTTGTTTTAGTTTGTCAACGAAGGTTCAAGTAAGTAAAGTGTTTATTTCACTATATAATCTACGATCATCACTTCATCTGACCGCTCAATAGGCTGCGGAGTTATGCCATGTTTTTTATTGTAAGCCCGTTGAATGGCGCGGCGACGCTCCACCTCGGCGATGGCGCGTTTCATAGACGAAGTCATAGTGTCGGCATACATAATAACTTTTCCCTCAACATGACGCGCCGCCCGACCCATGGTTTGGATTAGTGTTGTTTCGTTGCGTAAAAATCCTTCCTTGTCAGCGTCTAATATTGCAACCAGCGAAACCTCTGGCAAGTCCAAGCCTTCGCGCAATAAGTTAATGCCAACCACCACATCATACACCCCCGCGCGAAGACTCTTCAAAATTTCAACGCGTTCCAGAGTTTCTACGTCAGAATGCAAATATTGTACTTTAATTCCCGCCTCCGCTAAATAATCAGTCAACTCTTCGGCCAAGCGCTTTGTTAGGGTGGTTACCAAAGTACGCTCACTCTTAGATATCCTCTTTCTGATCTCTACCATTAAATCGTCAAGCTGACCATCGGTTGGCCGCACCACAACTTCTGGATCAAGAATACCGGTTGGCCTAATTAGCTGCTGGGCCACCCGTACCGATTTCTCTTTCCTTTCGCTAAGATCTTTAAATCCATGTTTGGCACCGGACAAGCTTAATTCATAATCATTGGGGGTGGCAGAAACGTATAAAAGCTGCTGTATCCTGTCCGAAAATTCTTGAAAATTTAAAGGGCGATTGTCAAAAGCCGAAGGCAGACGCCAGCCGTAATCCACCAGCATTTGTTTTCTGGAATAATCGCCGGCATACATCCCGCGAAGCTGGGGAATGACGATATGGCTCTCGTCAAGAAATGTTAAATACCCGTCTAGTTTTTGCTCCTTTACGGCGTAGGTAAAATAATCCAACAAAGCAAAGGGCGGCTGGCCTGGATGGCGACGATCAAAATGACGCGAATAATTTTCAATACCATTACAGTAGCCAGTTGTGGCAATGAGCTCCAAATCATAATTAGTCCGCTGTTCTAAACGCTGCGCTTCAAGCTCCTTGCCTTCAGCTTGAAGAATGTTCAGCCGCTCCTTAAGCTCGGCGCGAATAGCCTTGAGCGCGTCCTCTTCTTCATGCAAGGGCGTCACAAAATGTTTGGCCGGATAGATATCAATTTGTTTAAGTACTTGCGTTGCCTTAATAGCTTGTCCCGCTTTTTTGCGCACAATATTAGGCAGTAAAGTAATTTTTTCTAAAATATCCCCCAGCCACTCCACACGAATAATATCTTCGCCGGTCACTGGATGAATTTCCACGATATCGCCGCGGGCGCGGAATGTGCCACGGCCAAAATCAATGTCATTACGGTTGTATTGCATGGCCACCAATTCTTTCAAAAATTTTTGCCGCGAGATTTGTTCACCCTGCTGGATTGAAATTTTTTGCGATTGATATGTGAGCGGGGAACCCAAACCATAAATGCAAGAAACTGAAGCCACAATTAAAACATCCGGACGCGTTAAAAGCGATTGGGTGGCGGCGTGACGCAGCCGATCAATTTCATCATTGATCATCGCCTCCTTGGCAATGTAGGTATCTGTTTGCGGAATATAGGCTTCGGGCTGGTAGTAATCATAGTATGAAACAAAATAGTGAACGGCATTATCCGGAAAAAATTGCTTGAATTCGCTATAGAGTTGGGCGGCCAGAGTTTTGTTTGGAGAAATTACCAACGTGGGGCGTTGCAACTCCTCAATCACCTTGGCCATAGTAAAAGTTTTTCCTGAACCGGTAACACCAAGCAAGGTTTGGTGTCGCTCACCAGCTTTAAGCCATGTTGAAATCTGCCGAATTGCTTCGGGCTGATCACTGGTTGGTTTAAATCTTGATACAATCTTAAACCTCATACGCTAAAAGGAAAGTGCAACATAACATATTCTAAATTTTCAAGCAATCACCTAACTCTGGACAAAAATTTTAGATTATGCTAAGGTGTGTCGCCTGCCAAAATTTAAAGGCAGATTTTTTATTAGCCAACATATTCTGTCTATTATGAACTTTTGTGTTTATTACACATGGCGCTGCGCTGAAAAAACATTTTTTACTGTTATTGTGCTGGGGGTCATTCTCGCGATGCTTGATGGATCGCTGACTGATGCCGTGGCGGCATCTAATCTTGCGGTCAAAACAAGCGCTCAAACTGAAGCTGCCACGACTGATAATTCTGCCTCTGCTTTTCCACCGCCCGCACCGATGATAATTTTTCAAGCTGTCATTACTCAATATAGTCGCGCCGACAGCTGCCACACTATTCGGAAAGGTAAGTGTATTATGGCTAGCGGACGACCTGTTTATGTGGGTGCTGCCGCTTGCCCTATTTTCCTTGATCTTGGAACCCAGGTGAACATTGACGGTAAGTCCTATGCTTGTGAAGACCGCTACGCCAAATGGCTAGACCAAAAAAGGGGCCTGCCTACGATTGATATTTTCGTTGAGAAAAATCCTCACGGCAATTCAATAAAAATCGTAACTATCCAAAAATAGCATTTCCCCACAAATAACACGCCAAGAACGAATCAAACCGTGGGGTTTCGCTGATTCTCAAAAAAATATATAATTAGGACCAATGATTATGATGTTCCAGATGAAGCAACTTATGACCAAGAAGGACTGGGCCTACTTAGCAATTTTGCTTATTGTTGCTGTTGGTCTGTGGATTTGGGTTTGGCGCGAATTCCAAAAGCCGATCGTTGATCCCTCTTGGTACGCGAATAGCATATAGGTCGCGGGGCATGATTATAAATTTGAATAAGTATTGATTATATTCTCTTGCCGTGATTTAATGTTGTTAATCTTTTAAACAATCTTTTCAATAAACCTGCGGGCGTAGTATAATGGTAATACACGTGCTTGTAGTATAATGGTAATACACGTGCTT
>Ga0155697_123_pt1 | contig 72939 bp, 73 predicted proteins | sample RifCSPlowO2_01_FD_107354 | JGI IMG/M metagenome (GOLD analysis project Ga0155697, IMG submission 107354) | Candidatus Uhrbacteria bacterium RIFCSPLOWO2_01_FULL_47_25 | reverse complement strand
CATCTTAAACGCTCTTCTTTAATTGTTTTTGACATAGATATAGCCATTTCCCCATTGTAGGGGAAACCGCCATATGTGCTTGCACATTACCTTCGGGTCTTGATTTCTTTTGCGGTCAGTGGCATAATGTTGGCGTGATTATTCACAACCCCGCATAGCGGGGTAATTAATTATTAACCTAATATGGACCTAAATCCAGAAGTAGTTGCCACGGCCGCCAAGGGCTTCACCATTGCCATGGGCGGTGCGTTGCCAGCTTGGGCCATTGGCAAAATCGCTTCCAAGGCCATGGAAGCCATCGGCCGCAATCCCGAAGCGGCTGACAAGCTTTTTGTGCCCATGCTTTTGGCGCTGGCTTTTGCCGAAGCTATTGCCATCTACGCTTTGGTTATTGCTTTTCTTCTTTAAATTGGGCAAAGCGTCAAGGCCATGGGTATTATTACCGTCGCCCTTGCCGTCGAAACAGCGGCTGAAACTCCGGCTGGACTAGCTGGCGTGGCCGCTACTCTCGGACTGAACGGCAAACTTTTTTTAGCCCAGCTCATTAATTTTGGGCTGTTGGTTCTTATTTTGTGGCGACTGCTGTATAAGCCCTTGGTTCAATTCATGGAAGAGCGTTCAAAGCGTATCGTCGAGGGCTTAGATAATGCTAAGCGTTATGATGAAAAATTAAAAGAGCTTGAGAGTGAGCGGCAAAATGTTTTAGTTAAAGCCGACCGGGAGGCACAGAAAATTTTGGCTGTGGCTGATGACGAGGCTAAGCGCATTGGCGCCGAGGCCAAGATTGCGATTGATCGCACGGCGGCGGAAACAATTGCTCGGGCTAATCGCGAAATAGAACAGGCCAAAAAAGAAATGATTAGCGATATTCGGCGACAAGCAGCAGATCTAGTGGTATTGGCCGCGGAAAAGGTAATTCACGAACGCCTTGATGAGCCAACTGATCGTCGGTTGATTGATCAGGCCCTTAAAGAGGTTGGTTGAGATCCCCGCACCTTTCGGCGTTACGAACACCAGTATTAAACCACATTTTCCCCTATGATTAACTATAATACTTATTCAATAAAGCCAAACGTTAGGGCCGGCGTTCGTCATGAAGGCATAGACCTAACAGTGGCCGTAAGCGTTTCTTTTGGGCCAATCCAGCAAGAACCGGAAGCCAAAAGAACGCTAACGCCGTAAAGGTGCGGGGTATGGACGCACGCTCCACATTTTATGCTAAAGCTCTTCTGGATTCTTGGGAGAAAGCGCCCGAGAGCGAGCGCGGGCAAGTCGCCGACAGATTTGTTGAACTGTTGCGCGTTGAGCGCATGTTGCCGCTTGCTCCGAACATTCTTGATGCCATTGAGCGGCTACTTGCCGAGAGATTGAAAGAGCAAGCTGTCAGGGCCGAGTTTGCTCACGAGCCAACCAGCCGTCAGCGTGAATCATTGAAGCATTTTTGGGTGTCCGAGGTATGTGAATCTATGGCTGTCATTGGCGGTTTTAAAATTTCTGGTCGCCATAAAATAATTGACGCAAGCGTGGCAGGCGGGTTAGAGCAGATGCGGCAAGCATTGATTTTGGAATAATTTTATATGTCAACGACAGCTAGTCAGCTTCTTGAACAGTTAAAGAAAAAATTAGAAGGGTTTGAATTGAAGCCAACAGAGGCCGCGACTGGCACTATTTTAGAAGTTGGTGATGGCATTGCCATCATTGCTGGTCTCCCAGAAGTTATGTCTTCAGAGTTGTTGGAATTTCAAGCGGGCAGTGGTGAGAAAATTTTTGGAGTGGCTTTGAATTTGCTGGAAGATGTTATTGGCGCGGTGGTGCTCGGTGATGTTGAAAAATTAAAGGCGGGTGACATCGTAAAAGGTACGGGCCGCGTTTTGTCGGTGCCGACGGGCGATGGATTGGTTGGCCGCGTCGTGAATCCCTTGGGCGAGCCGGTTGACGGCAAGGGTGCGCTTAAAGGCGCGGTGAAACAATATCCAGTGGAAAAAATCGCGCCGGGCGTTATTTTGAGGCAATCAGTAGACACTCCTTTGCAAACCGGTCTCAAAGCCATTGACGCTATGATTCCAATAGGCCGCGGTCAGCGTGAACTCATCATCGGCGACCGCCAAACCGGCAAAACCGCTATTGCCATTGACACAATTTTGAATCAAAAAGGCGAGAACGTGATTTGTATTTATGTGGCTATCAGCCAAAAAGAATCTAAAATCAGAAAAATAGTGGCCGAACTGGAAGCGCGCGGTGCCATGGAATACACGACAGTAGTGCTAGCCGGCGCGTCTGATTCTGCGGCCCTGTCGTATCTAGCGCCCTACGCTGGATGTGCCATGGGCGAGTATTTTATGGATCAAGGCAAAGACGCGCTAGTTATTTATGACGATTTATCAAAACATGCGGTTGCTTATAGGCAAATTTCATTGTTGCTAAAACGTCCGCCCGGTCGTGAGGCCTATCCCGGAGATGTGTTTTATCTCCACTCACGTTTGCTGGAGCGCGCCGCCAAAATGAACAAAGAGCATGGTGGCGGTTCACTCACGGCCTTGCCAATTATTGAAACGCAAGCTGGCGATGTGTCGGCTTATATTCCGACGAACGTCATTTCTATTACTGACGGTCAAATTTATTTGGAATCAGATTTGTTCTATCAGGGCATCAGGCCAGCCCTGAACGTTGGTTTGTCAGTCTCGCGCGTTGGCTCCAAAGCGCAGATTAAAGCAATGAAGCAAGTGGCCGGAAAATTACGCCTTGACCTTGCCCAATATCGCGAGCTTGCCGCTTTCGCGCAATTTGGCTCTGATTTAGACGAGCGCACAAAACAACAGCTTGAACGAGGCAAAAGAGTAACTGAAATTTTGAAGCAGGATCAATTTCAACCAATGTCGGTCAGCGATCAAGTAGTAATTTTATTTGCCGCTGTTAATGGGCTTGTTGACCAAATTCCAGTAGAACAAATCAAAGAGTGGGAAATCGGATTCGTGAAATTTCTCCACACCTCGCACCGTAAGCTCGTGGAGTATATTAAAGAGAGAGGAGATCTCGACGATACGACAACCAAGGAGCTCACTGCGGCCATTCAAAAATGTACCGCTAGTTTTTTGGCAGGAAATAAATCGATATGATTGATTCTGGTCGGCCTCAAGATCAATTGAGGGAGGGAAGCTCAGATGCTATCGTTCCTGATAGCAGAGCAGTAGCTTCAATCCCCGATGGTGTTGATCGGTTTGAAATGCCGCTAGACAAATTAACAATGAAATTCGGCCTTAGAGAGATGTGGTATGACAGAGTGGATGTTAATGATAAGCCAGAAGAAAATCCTAAGTACGTCGAAGGCACCATTCTTTACTTTGACCCCGGACAGATTGATGCTTCAATCAAACGTCGCGATCTCACACCAGCAGAGATAAACCAGGTTGGCGTGCTGGCCAGAGAAATAGACAAGCTTTCAATTATTGTTAAGTATCTTCCAACAGCGATCGATTCCGCAGAGCAACTGCTGATATCATTGCGTCCCCATGCCGTAGAGGTGGGTGGCAATGAGCAGACCGACTCTATTGATAAGAATATCAATGTCTGGTTATCACAGCTGGGCATAATGATTGAACAGATGCAGACTGCCTTGGTTGAAAAACGAGCGGAAAGGAAGAAATTGATTAAAGAAGTAGGATTTATGGGAGCGGTACAGCTACGGAGTAAAACTGGTGGCCTTTCTCATCTCCGTCCCGCAAGGATCAAAGAAGACATTACAGAAGCTGATAGTTTGACCGCACAATAAATATGTCAGGTTCAACCAGAGAAATCAGACGACGCGTCCGCTCGGTAAAAAGCATCCGGCAGATTACGCGGGCGATGGAGCTCGTGGCTGCGGCTAAGATGCAGAGGGCGGTGGCGGCTGTTCAGAGTAGCCGCCGTTACGCTGATCTAGCCTGGGGTATGATTCACTCCATAACTGTGGGTATGGATTTTCGCAACCATCCATTATTGGCCTTGCGGCCGCGTCATCGTTTACTGTTAATTCTTTTGGCCTCCAATCGTGGTTTAGCTGGCGGATTTAATACTCGCGTCACCGAAGCTGCGCGGCAATATATGAGCGAGCAGAAAAGACAGACACCAGAGCTGGAGATTGAAACAATTTCTTTGGGCAAGAAAGGAAGAAATGACTTGCTTAAACACGGGCTGAAACTTGTCGCTGAATTTGAAAGAAGTGAACGCGCCATAACTTCAGCCGAGGTTGCGCCCTTGGCGAACATGATTTTCCAAGACTACGCGGCTGGTAAATATGATGTCGTGGCCGTTTGCTACACTGATTTTATTTCAATGCTTCGCCAAGAGCCAAGAGTGAAAGAAATTCTGCCGATATCTGCGCGCGATCATCAATTAGGACATTTGCGCAACGAAGAAGTTACAGATAATGAAGAGGCCATTGATCAACCCGAGGGTTATTGGCAGCATCTTTTTGAGCCGGATTTAGAATCCGTTTTAGGGGCGACAATTCCGCGACTACTTGACGCCCAGCTATATCAAGCCCTGCTTGAATCAGTGGCCTCCGAACACGCGGCGCGAATGATGGCCATGAGAAACGCTTCAGACGCGGCCGTTGACTTGATAGATGATTTGACCTTAACTTACAACCAGCTCCGCCAAAGCTCAATCACCCAAGAACTCTCTGAAATCAGCGCGGGCAGGTTGGCGTTGGGAGTGTAGTCTATATTGTGTTAAAGTAGCATTGTATGGATAGAGAAAGATCGAAAAGCAAGGAAGAAACTTTTGAGAGTTGGCTTACCGCATTCCAAGGACGATACTGGCTCAACTCAGATGCTATGCCGAAAGATGTTTTTGACGCCCTTCAGACTTATATTCACTATCGGGGTCATAGCCATCGCACAGAGGCTGGTGATGAGATGCAAAAAGCAGCTGATGATTTTAAGAGACTAACTGGCTATGAAATTAAAGACTTTTTGGATTATAAAGATAAACGCAGTGAATCGTTGAAGCTGAGTGAGTTTTTGGGAGACAAAAAAGAGAATACTTAAATCTGAAAATTATGACAGGTACAATCAAACAAATTATCGGGCCGGTGGTGGATGTGGAATTCACGGATAATCTGCCGGCAATTTTTCACGCGCTGGAAGTTGAGTCGCCCACTGGCGAACCAAGAGCGCGACTGGTGCTGGAAGTGCAACAACATTTATCTGGCCGATTAGTGCGCGCGGTGGCTATGTCGTCAACCGATGGTCTCCAGCGCGGCGCGAAAGTTACTGACACTGGTGGTCCTATTACGGTGCCCGTTGGCAAAGAGTCGCTTGGCCGAATGTATAATGTTATTGGTGAACCAATAGACGGTCTTGGTCCGACAAAAACAAAAGAACGCCTGCCTATACACCGACCTGCTCCGAGCTTCACAGATCAGTCAACCAAAACTGAAATTTTGGAAACTGGTATAAAAGTTATTGATTTAATCGCGCCAATCGTCAAGGGCGGTAAGGTTGGAATGTTTGGCGGTGCTGGTGTGGGGAAGACCGTTATTATTCAAGAGCTCATCAGAAACATCGCTCAAGAGCATGGCGGTTATTCTGTTTTTGCTGGGGTAGGAGAGAGGACACGCGAGGGAAATGATTTATATCATGATATGAAAGAATCAGGCGTGCTTCAAAAAACCGCGCTTGTTTTTGGCCAAATGAATGAACCGCCGGGCGCGCGCCTGCGCATTGGTCTCACGGGGCTCACCTTGGCCGAGTATTTCCGTGACGCCGAGGGCAAAGACGTGTTGTTATTTATTGACAACATCTTCCGTTTTACGCAAGCCGGCTCTGAAGTGTCTGCTTTGCTTGGACGCATTCCATCAGCCGTCGGATATCAGCCGACCTTGGCCACCGAGATGGGCGAGCTTCAAGAGCGCATAACTTCAACCAGTAAGGGCTCTGTCACTTCAGTACAAGCAGTTTATGTGCCGGCTGATGACCTCACCGACCCCGCCCCCGCCACAACCTTTGCTCATCTTGACTCAACCGTGGTGCTCGCTCGTTCTCTCGCGGAACTCGGTATTTATCCAGCCGTTGATCCTCTTGATTCAACTTCTACTATTCTTTCACCAAGCATAGTTGGCGAAGAACACTACCGTGTGGCCCGAGGCGTGCAAAAAGTTTTACAGCGCTATAAAGACCTACAGGATATCATTGCCATTCTTGGAATTGAGGAGCTCTCCGACGCCGACAAGCTTGCGGTCAGCCGCGCCCGGAAAATCCAGAGATTCCTCTCCCAACCATTCTTTGTGGCGGAAACTTTTACTGGTAGCGCCGGTAAATATGTCCCCCTCAAAGAGACTATTCGGGGGTTTGCGGAAATTTTGGACGGCAAGCATGACGATAAGCCAGAGCAAGCATTTTATATGAAAGGGAGTATTGACGAGGTTGAGGCGAGCTTTAAGCCGTAAGCTATAAGCCTTAAGCTTGTAGATGCGGCAATATCATTAATGGCTTATGGCTCAACTCCATTTCGAAATCACAACTCCCGAAAGAACAGTTTATAAAGAAGAGGTAGATCAAGTGACCGTGCCGACCAGCATGGGCGAGATTACCATTTTGCCAAATCATATTTCACTAGTGAGTCAGCTTGTCCCTGGGGCGTTGGTTGTGAAGCGCGGCAATGACATAACACATATGGCTGTCTCCGGCGGTTTTATTGAAGTGAGAAAAAACAATGAAGTAGTGGTGTTGGCTGATAGCGCTGAAAAAGCGGAAGAAATTGATATTAAACGCGCCGAAGAAGCCCGTGCGAGAGCGCGGCAACTCATGAATGGCAAGCGTCGCGATGAAGAAGCATTTGCCGATGCAGTGGCTGAACTTGAAAAATCTATGGCGCGCCTCAAGGTTGCTAAGCGCGCCCGCCATCGCGGGCACCATGGAGTTGGGTCGGAGGGGATACTGCAGGAATAATCTAACACAAATTAGTTCGTGTGCCGTTAAGATATTAGAAGCATACGGATTCAGCGGTGTTAAAATCTAGAACCTAGTGCGATATGAGGTTAACCGTGCTTTATAGAAAACTCGGCCCCGGATTCATCACTGGAGCTTCTGACGATGATCCGTCTGGTATCGCCACCTATTCACAAACAGGAGCGCAGTTTGGCTATCAACAGCTTTGGACCGCGCCATTCTCTTTTCCATTTATGGCAGTGATTCAGGAGATGGTCGGGAGAATTGGCCTTGTGACCGGCCGTGGCCTAGCCGCTATCATTAAGCAACATTATTCCAAAAAAGTTTTATATTTTACTGTTGGTCTGTTGCTTATTGCTAATGTTATCAATATTGGCGCCGATTTGGGTGCCATGGCGGCTGTTGTGCAGTTGGTGTTTGGTTTGCCGTTCGTGCTATGGCTTCTTATCATTACCATTTTGACGGTCTTGCTTGAGATTTTCGTTTCCTATCAAGTGTATGCTCGGTTTTTAAAATATCTCACCTTTTCATTGTTTGCTTATTTTATCACCGCTATTATTGTCAAACAAGATTGGGGGGCAGCGCTGTACGCCACGGTTATTCCACATATTGTTTTTAATGAGCAGTATCTCTTGAATATCGTTGCTATTTTAGGCACAACCATTTCGCCTTACCTTTTCTTTTGGCAGGCGAGTGAAGAAGTAGAAGAAGAAGTTGCTCATCATAAACTTAAAGAAATGGATCAAGGCAGGCCGCGAGTGGGTTTTAAAGATATTAAAGATATGCGTCTTGATACAGTGATGGGAATGTTTTTTTCAAACTTAGTTATGTTTTTCATTATTCTGACTACGGCCGCTACTTTGGGTGGACAAGGAATTACAGATATAGCCACGGCGGCGGAGGCCGCTGAGGCGCTCAGGCCATTGGCCGGCGATTTCACTTTTGTGCTTTTTGCTCTGGGGATTATTGGTACCGGCCTTTTGGCTATTCCGATTTTGGCTGGTTCAGCGTCATATGCGGTATCTGAAGCGTTGGGCTGGCGTTCTGGTCTTTACCGCAAATTAGTAAAAGCTCATGGTTTTTATGGCGTCATCATTATTGCGACGGTCGCTGGTCTCTTGGTCAATTTTTTATCAGTGCCGCCGTTTAAGATGTTATATTATACGGCGGTTCTTAACGGCTTAATCGCTCCGCCTCTTATGGTATTGATAATACTGATTGCCAAGAGGCGAGATATTATGGGGCATTACGTAAATTCGCGGTTTTCAAATGTTATGGGCTCTTTGGCGGCCGTGATTATGGCGGTTGCTGGCCTTGCCTTAATTTCTACCATTTTTATATAAAATATTTTTCAAAAGAGAATAATTAGGAAAAGGTTGCTGAGATATGTATAGGGAGCTTTTTTCGTGGCAAGCAGGCCTTAGACGAAGTGCGTGGAAAGAGGCTATATGCCTCGGGGTCGTGTTAGCCGTCGGGCAGGGATTAAGTCCATGGAGTTTTACCCAACGCACCAGTCCGCCCCGGGCGGACGGTGCGGGGTTTCGCTCCACCCCAAATTTTTGGGGAGGCCACCCCGCGGTGCGGGGTAAAGTCGTGGAGCTTCACTATCATACTTTCAAGTATAGTAACAGACGAATTATTGAAAAATATATCATCTAGGCAATGGGGTGCCATGCCATTGACGGGCGTGGAGATTTGTGTTAGGCTAGGGCGTTCGCATGGGCAGCAGCCATTGATTTTGAATTACTAAGATCGTGTGATAAAATATCAATAGTATTTATGACCATCACTCCAGAAAAATTGCGGCAATTACTGGTTCCACCGGGCTATGTATCAGAAGCGGATTTTACAGCGGCCTTAAGCGAAGCCAAGGATAAAAATCGTGATGTAGAGGAGGTACTAATTGATAAGGATTTAATAAAAGACGAGCAATTGGGAGAGGTTATCGCCGAGGCTTCGGGCTGGACTTTTATGAATCTTAGCCAAGAGCGTATTGACGATGATATTGTACGCCTGATTCCTGAATTGGTGGCAAAATCACAGGGCGTAGCTGCTATTGACAGAACCGCCGAAGGTATCCGTTTGGCCATGGTGCATCCGGACAACATTGAAACGAAGCATCTTATTGAAAAGAGATTGGGAGAGCCAGTCATTCCTTATTATGTGACTAGACGCGATTTGGAAATCGCTCTGGATAGATATCGTCCAAGTTTGTCCGATGCCTTTGCGGGTTTGCTTGAGAGGGCTCAGGCCACCGCCCTGTCGCGTGAGCAGTATGATCAGCTAGTGGTTGAAACGGTTGATCTCTTGCTTAATTATGCCTATCAAAACAGGGCTTCAGATATTCACCTTGAACCTTACGCCAAAGAGGCGCTTTGCCGTTTTCGCATTGATGGTATTTTACACGACGTCTTGCATTTACCGCGCGATTTATTTGAATTAATTCTGATTCGGATTAAAATTCTTTCCCGTTTGCCAACTGACGAACATCGAGCGGCACAAGATGGCAGGTTTCAGTTTAAGGCGGATCAGGAGGGAGTAGATGTTAGAGTTTCTATTGTGCCGGTTAGTCACGGAGAAAATGTGGTGATGCGCATTCTTTCCGCGAATAGTCGGCAATTCGGTTTATCTGATTTGGGGTTATCGGATAGTGATTTGGAAAAAGTGAAGCGAGCCATTAAAAAACCGCATGGTATGGCGTTGGTTACCGGTCCAACCGGTTCCGGCAAAACGACTACGGTGTACGCGGTTTTGAAAATTTTGAACACCAGAGGCGTTAATATCGCCACCATTGAAGATCCTGTTGAGTACGATATTGAGGGCGTCAGTCAGATTCAGGTGAATCTAAAAACCAATCTGACTTTCGCTAAGGGATTGCGGTCTATTGTGAGGCAAGATCCGGATATTATTATGGTTGGTGAAATCAGGGACGAGGAAACAGCGGGTATCGCGGTGAATTCCGCCATGACCGGGCATCTCGTCCTTTCCACCTTGCACGCCAATGATGCCGCTACTACTTTACCGCGATTATTAGATATGGGTATTGAGCCGTTTCTATTGGCCTCAACGGTCAATGTGGCAATTGCTCAAAGGTTGGTCAGAAAAATTTGCTCCGCCTGTCGCGCTTCATACATCTTAACTAATGAGGAGAAAAAACTTATCGCGGCCGAGCCGTCCCTGAATGAATGCATTCGTAAAAAAACGAAGAATCTTTCTTCTTTGCGTCTTTACCGCGGCCCGGGCTGTAAGGTGTGCGGTCGTACCGGTTATCAAGGCCGGATTGGAATTTTTGAAGTTTTAGAAATGAATGAAAATATCAGGCCGTTAATTATTGAACGGGCGTCTAGTGATGTGATTATGGCGGCGGCGCGTCGTCAGGGAATGACTACTATGTTGGAAGACGGGGTCGTTAAGGTTTTGAATGGCATTACCACCCTCACTGAAGTAATTCGTGTAACCAAAGAGTAGAATGCCACACCATCAACATAAAAAAAGAAGTACCCCGGAGCATGATATCAGATCTGAGGTAACCTCAATCATAGCCCATCAATTAAAATCTCCATTAGCTGGCATTAAATCATCTCTTGAAGTAATATTATCCGGCCAGCTAGGTGCTTTAACTAAAAATCAGCAGGAATATTTGCACATAGCCTTAGACGAGGTGGATAGAATGGTATCTTTAGTGAAAGATTTATTGGATGCCGCGAGAATTGACCAAAAAGAACTGAAACTTAATATACAGCCGACCGATTTAGTTAAACTCATCAAAGACACAATTGATAATGTCGCGACGTTTGCCCGCGCGACCAATGCTTCTATTTCTTTTATGCCCGAGGGAGAAATCCCTCTCGTTAGTGTTGATGCGACTAAAATTCAGCAAGCCGTCAATAATATTATTGATAACGCCATGCGCTATGAACAAGGTCGTGGTGAAATAATAATAAGATTAAAGAAGGTTGGGCAAAAGATTATTTTTTCTTGTCAAGATAACGGAATTGGAATTTCCAAGGAGGAGCAAAAGAAAATTTTTTCAAAATTCTACAGAGGCCGCAAAGCCATTGAATTACTGCCGACTGGGTCCGGATTAGGACTATTTATCACTAAGGCCATTATTGAACAAAGCGGCGGTAAAATTTGGTTTGAGAGCAACCTCGGAGATGGCTCTACCTTTTACTTCTTTTTACCTGTACAATTAAAGAAGCAAAAGTGAGGATATGCCCCGTTAGAAGGCCGTCTTTATGATTAATCCACTCTCTATAAACCGCCAACGTAACTATTATTATTCATTCAACCGCTTATCTTATCAGTCCCGCTAGGCGGGGCTGGGAAGGCCTTCTAATGGGGTATGGAAAATACGGCCAAAATTTTAGTTATTGAAGACGATAAATTCCTGAATAAATTATATACTGACCAGTTGCGACGCGAGGGGTTTGAGGTTAGCATGGCGATTTCCGGTGATGAAGGATTGAATAAGGTTATGAACGAGAAGCCGGATTTAGTTATTCTTGATATCGTTCTGCCGCACAAAAACGGCTTTGATATTTTAAGTGAAATGAAACTTCACGCTCATACCAAGAATATTCCGGTAGTTATTTTAACCAATTTAGGTCAGGATTCAGATATCAAAACAGGTTTGGACCTCGGAGCCGTCGGTTATTTAGTCAAAACCGATTTTCCTATCACAAAACTTGGCGTGGAAGTACGTAAATATTTGGCTATGAAACAAAAGAAACAGGAGGACATTGGCGCGGCGCGTTCATAAAGAATGGTCAATATATGACCAGACTATCTGGGAAGAAATTATTAGGAGCTACGCTGACCATCGGAGGCGTTGGTCTTACCGCCAAGGCAGTCACGGCTAAACATCTGGCGGTGATGCTGAAATCGGGTCTTTCTATTACCGAGGCTTTGTCCGTGGCGCGTGATTCAGCCGATGGGAAATTGAGTAGAGTGTTGGCAAACATTTTAAAATCAGTTGAGTCTGGTCACACTCTTTCTTCATCTCTGGCCGAATATCCTAAAGTTTTTTCCGGTTTTTTTGTTAATGCCGTTTATGCCGGCGAGACTTCCGGAACGCTCTCTGAAAGTCTGGAGAACGTGGCGGAGCAATTGGAAAAAGAAAAAGAGCTTATTGGCAAAGTGCGCGGAGCCATGGTTTATCCGGCCATTGTTCTGGTGGTGGCCGTGATTTTAGGAGCAGTGATGTCATTTATGGTTTTGCCCAAAATCATTCCTCTTTTTGAGGGCTTGAAAGCCGACCTACCTTTCTCCACCAGAATGCTGATTAAATTCTCGCGTTTTATGGAACAGCGGGGAGAAATTGCTTTGGTCAGTTTGGCGCTATTCATAATTTTGACGAGCTGGCTATCTCGCCGAACATTCACGCAACCATTCACTCATTATTTATTACTCCATACGCCAATAGTTAAAAAAATTAGCCGCAATGTGAATTTAGCTCGTTTCTGCCGCACCTTGGGAATGCTTTTAAAAAGCGGTGTAACCATTGATTCAGCTCTTCATATTACCGCCGAAACAACTCGCAACTATTATTATCGGCGTGCTCTTGAACAGATTAGCCGAGACGTTGGCCGGGGGGCGAAACTTTCCGAGAGCCTAGAACGTGTAGGCCATATATTTCCGCCGTTAGTGACGAGAATGATTAAAGTTGGCGAAGAATCAGGGCGCTATGAGGAAACTCTTTTTTATCTTGCCAATTTTTATGAGGTTGAGGTAGATACTGCGACAAAATCATTGTCGGCGGCCATTGAACCAGCCTTGCTTTTGGTGATGGGTTTGGCGGTTGGATTTTTAGCCATTTCTATTATTACTCCGATATATGACATTACCGGTAGAATTGGCCGCTAGCGGTTTGATGAGGCAGCTACTCATAAGATATCACGATCGGCTTTTTCAAAACAAAACCGGCTTCTCAATCATTGAGTTACTAATTGTTGTTAGTATTACGCTTTTACTAATGGCCGTCGCCATTCCTATTTATGGAAATTTTCAATCTTCAAGTTATTTGAACGAACGGACAGCGGAAATCGTTCAAACGGTTCGCACGGCTCAGGCGCGCAGTCTGGCCAGAGTGAATAACAAGCCGCATGGCGTATTTTTTGATATTGACCCAAATGGTCCGGATAGATTTATTTTATATCAAGGGCCCGCTTATTTAGGTCGCGGCGCTGAAGACACCGATTTTGATCGCACGGTCACTTTGGAAGATTCACTGTCTTTGTTAACAACTCTCACGGGCGATGATATTAATTTTTCTCGAGGCCTGGGCGAGCCGAGTACGACAGGAGATATTACTTTAACCAATGCTCTTGGCAAAAGTACTGTCATTACCATTAATTCATTAGGCATGGTCACTGACTAGGAATTAGGCGTTAGCTTCTTAGCTTATTAGGATATGTTGAATAAACGAAGGCGTTATCACAATTTCTGCGCGTGGTCTAATCAGCCAATGCCCAATAAACTAATTTTTGACAATCGCGGTCAGAGTCTTTTAGAGGTAGTGGTGGCTCTGGGTATTTTCGCGCTACTCGCCACGGCTGTGGTAACTTTAGCGGCTGGAAGTTTTATGGGCTTAAGCCGCGGCGGCGAGCAGACGCAGGCCGGAGCGCTGGCGGAGGAGGGCATAGAAGCGGTTAAAGCTATTGCCAATCGGGCTTGGAATAAATTGATATACTCTCCAGCCAAAGTTTCTGTCAATGCTGGCCAGTGGGAGTTGAGTTCGGCTTCGTCGGAGTTAATAGAAAATAAGTACACACGCACTATTACTTTTAGCGATGTTTGCCGAAACGCGAGCAATGACATTGCTGATTGCCCTAGTTCATATATTGATGTGCATAGCAAACAGGTTAAGGTCAAAGTTAATTGGTCACCCGGCCAAGGCGCGGCTAATTATGTTGAGCGCACGTCTTATCTTACAAATTGGGATTCGCGCGAGTGGACCCAGACCGATTGGTCAGGCGGATCAGGTCAGGCAATATGGTCTGACTCAAGGCGTTATGAAGCTGACGATGGTAATATTGACGTATCAACAGCCGGTGAAGTAAAGCTGAAGTCCATTGGGCCACCGCCAGTTTGTCCATCAAAAACTTGGGATTTTAGCACTGCTTCAGATTACACTTTGAGCGATCCTGCTAAGATTGAGGTTGACGCTGGCAATAACAACGTAGCCCGTCTTAAAGATATGGGTGGGCAGTTGATTAATCCAGCCACCACGCGTGGTCTTTGGCACTTAGACGAGGCGAGCGGAAATTTTATTGATGCCTCCGGCCATAACAACAATCTGACAGTGAACGGCACTCCGCTGTATGGGCAAGCTGGCAAATTCGGTACCGCCGTGCGATTTAAAAGCAGTGCGGATTTTGGATCTATTTTAGACAACTCACAGCAAGGTCTTGATATTATGGGGCCATTAACTATTGATGCGTGGGTGAACAAGACGGCCTATTCTTCGGGAAGCGATTTTATTGTTACTAAGTGGACCAGTGGGGCAAGCAGATCTTATCGTTTGTATGTCAATATTAATGGTTCATTAAGTTTTGAGGTTAGGAATGGCTTGAATCTGGGGTCTATCACATCCAGTGCCGGGATCATTCCATTGAACCAGTGGCGCCATGTAGCCGCTGTGTATGATGGATCGTTTTTATATTTGTTTGTCGGAGGGGTGTCTGCAGCAGCCCGTGTCTCCTATAGCGCTGGTATTCAAAATGGCAATGCGCCGTTTCGGTTAAGCGAAGGTGGTACCTCAAGTTTTTATGGACGCCTTGATGAAGTGCGAGTTTCCAGCGTTGCTCGCTGGATTGCTCCTTTTACACCGCCCAACTCGCCGCATGGTCAGCCGTATGCCAATGATGGTCCATGGGTCACTCCAAATGCGGCCTATCAGCCTTCACCGATAGATAGTTGGACAAGCTTCAATGAAGTAGCTACAAAAAACGGTGGTCAGATTTATTACCAGCTTTCCAAGGATAATGGTGCATCGTGGCAATATTGGAATAGTGGCTGGGTAGTAGCAGGTTCAACAAATTATAATACCGCCGTGGTGGTCAATAGTAATATTTCCGAATTTCCAGTGACCGCTGACGGGCTGAAGTTTCGCGCGTTTCTTGTTGGCAGTGGAACACAACAGGTGATTCTTGATGAGGTAATTGTTGATTGCGAGGTTCAGGGTTCCGGAGGACCATTCGCCTCAAGCGGCTGGTTACGCTCATCAGCTTTTGACGCTAGCGTTAATAGAGTTTGGCAAATTGTTGAGTGGGATGAAACACCAGGAGGTTGTGTTGGCTGTGCTGTCAAGCTTCAGATTCGTACCACTTTGGATTTAGCGGCACTCTCAACCGCGTCATGGTACGGCGCTACTGGAGCAGGCACATATTTTACGATTCCTCGCGGAGCCTTAGCGCCAATCGCCCTTAATAACAATCGCTGGGCGCAGTATCGGGTGGAACTGATCGGCGACGGTACGGCCACGCCGATCTTGAATGAATTAAGGATCAACTATAGATAGGAATTAGGCATTAGCTTCTTAGCTTTTTACATTTTGCATTTATGATTGATAAAACATTTAAATTTTTATCTAAAAAGCTACCCCGCTTCGTCCCGCCAGGCGGGACTGCACGGGGCGAGCAAGCTAATAAGCTAATGCCTAGAGCCTTCACTCTCATAGAGCTGCTCATTTATATTGTCGTTATTGGCGGCGTGGCCGTGACTTTTATCTCATATAGTTTGTCTGTGGCCGGGGTGCGCAATAAAACTTATGTGGCGCAGGAAGTGCAGGCCAATGCTCGTATAGCTGTTGAGATTATTAGCCAGCGCATTAAGGCGGCCACGGGAGTTAATGCCGGTGATTCGGTTTTTGACAGCAGTCCAGGCAGGTTGTCGCTCGTCATGGCGGATGTTCTAAAAAATCCAACAGTGATTGATGTAGACGCAAACGGCGCGATTCAAATTAGCGAAGGCGCCAGTCAGCCCGTGTCTATTACCGGCAGTAGGGTTGAAGCTACTAATTTGGTGTTTCGTAATTACGGCGGCGGTAATGCGCGCGAAAATATCGGAGTGGAAATTACCGTGGCCTACAAAAATGATTCCAATGATGTAGAATATAATTATTCACAAAGTCTGCGTATGGCCGTGAGTGTTAGGCAGTGAAAGAATATGGAATATAGAATATTGAATATAGAAAATCGGTCAGGGTCTAAAAAGCTACAAGCTAATAAGCTAACGCCTGAACACCCTGTTGGCTTCTCTGCCCTCTTAACGGTTTTAATCATTGGCGTGGTTGCTTTAACTATGGCTACTAGCGCTTCACTGCTTGGCTTGGGCGAGCTTGAGCTTGGTTATACATATCAAAAGGGCGGTGAAGCATTTTCCGTCGCGGATGGGTGTCTGGAAGAGGCTATGCGGCGTTTGCGTTTAGATGCGGGCTATACAGGATCCCCGAGTTTTCCAGTTGTCAATGGTTCGTGTACAATAAGTGTTGTGGATTTAGGGGGCAACCAGCGCCGCCTGACAATACTTGGGCAGAGCGGCAGTTATTATAAAAAAATTCAGGCCGTTATAACCGTGGTCGCACAGATTCCAGGCAGTTTAAATATTGTCACCATTAATTCTTGGGAAGAAAGAAGCGATTAAATAACACCCCACCATGGTAATCTCTAATATCTAATTTCTAATCTCTAAACAATAACTAAGCACGAAATCCCAATGTTCCAAACTGTTTGTTATTTGTGATTTAGATATTGTGATTTGTTTAAAAATTAGAGCTTAGGATTTAGAAATTATTGAGTTATGTTATTAAAAAGAAAGTCCATCGGCCTAGATATCGCCGATCGCTCTATTGCCGTGGTAGAGCTGGTGCAAACAAATGATAGCTGTGAGGTCATTAACCGCGGTCATCTAATCTTACCGCCGGGCATCGTTGAACGAGGCAGAATCAAAGATGCAAAAAAGTTAGCGGCCGCTCTGCATGAGGTTTTTACCCAGGCTGCTCTTGATCCGTTTGCCACTCAAAGTGAGGTAGTTTTTGGCTTGCCGGAGAGTCAGATATACTTTCATCTTTTTGATCTCCCCGCTCATCAAGTAGAAGAGCGGGAGCATTTGGTGCTTGAGGCGGCGTTAATGAGCATACCGCTTCCGGCAAATGATTTATTGTATTCTTACACAGTTCTTTCTGAAGAGACGCAAAAGGTTAACATTTTATTGATCGCGGCTAGTCGGACAATTGTTTCGGACTGGCAAAGTTTTTTTGAAAGCGTAGGGCTTAATGTAGCTAAGACGTTTGATGTTGAGCCATTGGCTATTCGGAGAGGATTATTTTTAGAATCTCTTTCTGCTCCTGTTTGTGTTGTTGATATTGGGGCTGTCACAAGCGGCATAGATATTTTTGACGATAAAGGTTTGCGCTATACTTACTCAGTTCTTATTGCCGGTGATACTTTGACGCATGAAATAGCTAAGATTACCAAAACTTCTTGGGAAAAAGCCGAGGAGCTAAAAATACGAGTTGGCCTAACTAAAGATGGTGACAACATTTTGGCCACCCTTGTTAAAATCTTAGAGCCGCTCGGCAATGAAATAAAAACAGCCCTTGATTATTACAAACAAAATTTTGGTCGGCCGGTGGCAGAAGTGGTCTTTGTGGGCGGCACCAGCAGGCTCAAAGGTCTAGTAGATTATTTTACCGCCAACCTTGATGTGCCAGTGCGCTTGGGAGACCCGGCTGTTAAAGTTGCTCGTCGTAAAAAGTCACCTAGCCAGACCACAAAACGTGGTATCAAAACAGAAGCAAGTGACCAAGACATTGATTTTTATTATCTTGAAGCGATTGGACTCGCGCGACGGGCGTTCCCAGGATGGTGGGAGAGTATAGATCCGTCTCTAAATTTAGCTGAAGTTCATGAAGTTACGTCCTCTAAAAATGTTTTGGCGAAGATTGAGCGTACAATTGGAAAAGAAGGGATTATGGTTGAAAACGTGGCAAAACGCGTATGGTCTCATAAGAACTGGCTGGCGGGTTTTGCAGTAGTTTGCTTGATTGTTGCTGGTCTAATTGGCTATTGGTATTTGTTTTATAAATCAACTAATCAATACGAAGCCGCGGATAAGCCCTTAGCTACTGATAATAGAGATGTTTCCTCGCTGGTTTTTCCGGAAAGGCCACTAAAAAATTTAGATTCTAATTTAGGCATTGATGCAGATGTCGGTGAAGAACCCTCACCAGGTGCAGAGCCTGAATTAAGTAATCAGGAACCAGATACCGCAGGGCTGGAAGAGCCGTCTGGAGCAGTGGTTAATCCAGAGCTGCAAAAAGTGCTTATTTTAGATACTCCCACCGGCTGGTTGAATGTTCGTTCTGGGCCAGGCACAAATTATCCAATAATTACTAAGGTTTACCCCAATAAAAGTTATCCCCTGTTGCAGGAAGGGGAAAAATGGTATAAAATACAACTAGATAATGGGAGCGTGGATAACATACTGCCGGTCAATAATAAGAGCGAGGGGTGGGTGGCACGTCAATATGCCGCCAAACAATAACAAAAATTTTCACAATTTTATTACTTAATTTTTTTAAAAATATGGGAGTAGTCAAAAAAATAAGGTCGCGACTTCAAGGATTTACATTAATTGAACTCTTGATTGTCATCGGTATTATCGCCGTTCTCGCGGCCGCCACCTTTGTGGCTTTGAATCCGTTAACACGCTTTCAAGACGCGCGTGATGCCAGAAGGCGAACAGATATATCGGCAGTTTTGAGCGCAATTAAAGTCAATCAGGTTGATAATGGTGGGACTTATTTAGCCGCTATTGCTGATCCACTTAAATTGGATAACACTGCTTATATGATTGGGACGTCCGCTACGGGTTGCGATGATGTGGGGGCAAATGCTATAGCGTGTACAGATGTTACTATTGCCGCAGACGCAGATTGCATTAATTTAGACGACGGTGCAAATGGGTTGGTAGGCAAAGGTTATCTCGGCAGTATTCCTATAGCACCGCCCGCGGCAACAACATATACGGCAGCCAAAACTGGTTATGTATTAACCAAGAGCGCCGCAGGTATTATTACTATTCAAGCATGTGATGCAGAAAACGTTGCGGAGATTAAGTCCTCCCGTTAAGGGTGAGATTAATTTTGTCACCAAGCCGCCCCCGCTTTGCGGGGCGGTTTTATTTTGGTGTCCATTAGTTAAATATTAGTGTAAATTGGTGGAGTATAGGACATCTGGTAAAAAACCCCCTTTCGTGCGATAATGCTGTTATTAATACTTAATTATTAAGTACAAATATATGACCAAATTTTGGACAACAATTCTCGGGGGGCTTATTATCATTCTCGTTATTAGCGGCCTGTTTGATAAAATCAGCTGGGCTTTCAATATCCCGGCCATAATAATCGTGGCGTTGGTTTGGGTGGTTAGCATTTATAACGGTTTTGTACAGCTTCGCTACCGCGTCAAAGAAGCGCTATCTGACATAGATGTGCAATTAAAGAGACGATACGATCTTATTCCCAATGTCGTTGAAACAGTTAAAGGTTATGCTAAGCACGAGAGTCAAGTTTTTGAAAACGTGACCAAGGCGCGTACCGAGGCCATGGGCGCTAAAGGGTTAGCGGAAAAAGCAGAAAAAGAAAATATGCTCTCTAACACCCTAAAGACTTTGTTCGCCGTGTCTGAAAGTTACCCCGATCTTAAGGCCAACGCCAACTTTTTGGATTTGCAAAGAGAATTGGCGGATACAGAAAATAAAATTCAAGCCAGTCGTCGGTTTTACAATGGCAATATTATGGCTTTGAATACGGCCATGGATACGTTCCCTTCAAATATCATCGCCGGTTTATTTCATTTTTCTCACGAAGATTTTTTTGATTTGCCGGATGGATCTCCAGAAGCTGAACCAGTAAAAGTATCGTTTTAGCAAATTAAGTAAAAATGCCGACTCTTTATACCAATAGAGACGCCAACATCAGAAAGACTTGGCTTCTTTTTACATTTTTCTTTGGCATTATCATCGGTATTGGATGGCTGTTTTCTCAAGCTTACGGGAGCTCAAGCATTCTGTATATTGCCGTTCTTTTTAGCTCTATAATGAGCATTGTTTCTTATTGGTATTCAGACAAAATTGTCCTTCAGATGACGCACGCCGTTCCCGTCACACGAGAAAATGCCCGTGAGCTTTATAATGTCGTAGAAAATTTATGCATTACCGCCGGCCTGCCTGTGCCAAAAATATACATGATTGAAGACCCGGCCCCGAACGCTTTTGCCACTGGCCGTAATCCCGAGCACGCCGTGGTCGCTGTCACGACAGGGCTCATGGAGCGTCTAGATCGTTCTGAACTTGAAGGAGTATTGGCGCATGAATTATCGCATATAGGCAATCGCGATATTTTAGTGTCCACAGTGGCCGTTATCTTGGTAGGATTTATTTCCATTTTGTCGGATTTTTTTATGCGCTCATTCTTTTGGGGTCGGCGCGGCCGCGATCGGGGAGGCAATGGGATTTTCATTCTAATTGCCATTGTTCTTTCTTTTCTTGCGCCATTGGCCGCGACCTTGATGCAGCTCGCAATTTCCCGCAAGCGCGAGTTTCTAGCTGACGCATCAGGCGCGCTTCTTACGCGCTATCCCGAGGGCTTGGCGCGGGCACTGGAGAAAATTTCGCGAGATCCAACTCCTCTGCAGGTGGCTAACAATTCAACCGCGCATTTGTGGTTTGAAAATCCTTTCCGCACCGCTGGGCAAACATCATTTTGGCATAAACTGTTTATGACCCACCCACCGGTGGAAGAAAGAATTCAGGCCATTCGTGGAATAAAAGTATAAATAAAATGATTTAAATAGGTTTTAAAACTATGAAAATTTTTATCCAGACATTCTGGAACAGTATTTACTCCAAAGAATTTTACCGAAATTTGTCCAACCAGACATTGTCTAGTTCTGTCAGCTATTATTTCGTACTTATTCTTTTTGCTTCGGTTATCTTTACTAGTATTATAGGGATTAGTTTATTGCCAACAGTCAACAATCTTGTACAGACAGCCGGCCCGTTAATTATAAAATCATTTCCCGAAGATTTGGTTATTGAAATTAAAAACGGGCAGGCCACGCATAACAAAGAAGAGCCGGTAACGATTCCGTTCCCGCTCGGTTCAAATATGCCTTGGCGCAATGCGGTCGTTGTAGACACAAAAAATTCTTTTTCACTAAATAAAATTGAAGAGTATGACGCGCCATTCATTCTGACCAAAGACAGCCTTATATCTTATGAAAATAAAGGGCAAGGAAAGATAACGTCCTTGAAGAATGTACCCAATGTTACAATTGATAGACGCCAAATAGTATCATGGATTAACACTATTCAACCTTTTTTGGGCTGGATCATGCCCATTATGTTTTTTGGTCTGTTTATCGGCGGTTTGTTTATCTATACTTCATTTTTTGTACGTATTATCTTAGCCTCTCTGTTTATATGGATTTTTTACCGTTTGAAAAAAAATAGTTTGCCTTTTAAACGCGCCTACCAGATGGCGATTCATGCATCCACTATGCCCTTTGCTCTTATTGGCGTTATTGGTATGCTGTTAAATCCTTTTCCCTCACTTGTACCGCCATTTTCGTTTACGATAATTACGGTTATTATTACGATTATCAATTTTACGGCCAAATCGGAAGAACCAGTAGTGTCGCCAGTTTGATATTGACTTATTAAATCAAATAGAGTACCTTATTATCAAGGTATATATGAAATTGAAGTCTTTATCGGTGATTTTGTTAACCATTAGTGTTTTTGGCGTAGCTCTGTTTGGGTTTACGATGATGGAGCATGTCGCAGGACATGAGGTGGGCGGTTGTGTTGCTTCCGTCGGCAGGGTGGCGCCGTGCCCGGAGGAGGCCGGTTCAGTTCCCGCGGACTTTTTATCTTTTCATCTGGAGGTTTTAAAAATATTTGCCGCTTCGCCTGATTTTCTTAGTGTTATAACCGCACTGTTGCTGATGCTCGTCCTAGTGGCACTCGTGCGGTTGAAATTTTTGTGGCGCGGTAGCATTCTATCTATTGGTCGTTTAATGGCAGCAGGATATACAAATGTTGAGCAATCTGTTACGCCGCTAGAAGCAAATTTACGGCAATGGCTCGCCTTGCATGAGAAGCGTGATCCGGTCGCGGCGTTATGGGTGCGTTAATCTTATCAAGGTTATAACCTTGCGATGTATTGACTTGTTGGTTATTATTTAGTTTCAAGTTAATTATTAGATTATGCACCCCGCAAACGGGGTGCTTATTGTTATGCTTAAACAATTCATCGTTGAACAAAAAAATATGTTAATAGGTTTTGCAGTAGTGCTGGTTGTTTTTGTGGGGTTTGTTTGGTTGAGTCAGCCCGGAACATCAGGCGGCGGCAAAACCAATAAATCTAGTCAAATCGTTTTGGCCGCCGAAGAAACAAACTACGACTTTGGCACTGTTTCCATGGCCACAGGTAACGTGAGTCGTCGCTTCCTTGTGAAAAATCCCACTGATCGTCCCGTCACGCTGACCAAGCTTTATACTTCTTGCATGTGCACGAAAGCGGCCTTGCTCATCGGCGATCGGCGAGTGGGCCCTTTTGGCATGCCCGGGCATGGAATAGTTCCGTCCATTAGTGAAACATTGAATCCTGGTCAATCTACTGACGTTGAGGTTACTTTTGACCCAACAGCGCACGGGCCGGCTGGGGTAGGGAGAATTGATCGCATGGTTTCTCTTGAGAATGATGCTGGTTTACCTCTTGAGTTTCGCTTCTCGGCTAACGTAACGCCGTAGCTTATTATGAACAAAAGAATAATTACGCTCTTGTCACTGGCGGCAGTTCTTATTGCGGCAGTGCTATTGCTTCGTTCTGGCAGCGCGGTTACGGCTACGCTTTGGACGTGGAGCGATGGCGGCAAATGGTTGCTACCATTAATTATAACTTCAGCGCTTCTTGACAGTGTTAATCCCTGCGCCTTTTCCGTGTTGCTTTTAACGGTTGCTTTTCTCTTTAGCATTGGCCAGTTGCGCTCCAGAATCTTAACTATTGGCGGAGCCTATGTTGCCGGTCTCTTTCTGGTTTATCTATTGATTGGTCTGGGGATATTGGGAACGCTCCATCTATTCAGCACCCCACACTTTATGGCTAGGATCGGTGCGATACTGTTAATCGTGCTTGGCTTCATCAATGTGATTAACGAAATCTGGCCAAGTTTCCCAATTAAGCTAAAGATTCCGCATGCCGCACATCGTCGGATGGCCATACTGATGGAGCAAGCTTCAATACCCACGGCCTTTTTGCTCGGTGCGTTGGTCGGTATATGCGAATTCCCTTGCACGGGCGGGCCGTATTTGACGGCTCTCGGATTATTGCATGATCAAGCCACTTACTTATTGGGTTTTGGTTACCTGATTCTCTATAACCTTATCTTTGTTTCACCTTTGGTAATCTTGCTATTGCTGGCGAGCGACAAGAACTTGCTTAATAAAGTTGAGGCCTGGCAGAAAAGCGAACGCAGTGTGATGCGATTGGGTGGCGGGCTCGCTATGATTGCCTTGGGGATTATAATTTTATGGCTCTGACGCTTTCCTTCATCGCCGTAATTTCAATCTTTGCGCTCACGGGAATTATTTGGTTTCTTAACCGATTTTTCCCGTGGCGCGTTTGCGCCATCTGCGCCGGAGTCAGCGGCACGTGGTTGTGGATGATTGGAGCGCGGATATTAAGTTATAACATTGACTTGCTTGTTCCGGCCGTGCTTATGGGCGGCTCGGTTGTGGGGTTGGCTTATCAGCTAGAAACAAAATTGCCGCGGCACCGCTCGCCGCTTCTTTGGAAGACGCTTTTTATTCCAGCTGGTTTCATGACCGTTCTTTATCTGCTGTCTTGGCAGTGGGTTGGATTCTTCTCAACTTTAGTTGCTCTAGCCATTATTACTGGATTTTTTTTCCTTGGGAGCAGTAGATTAGGGAAGGGTCATGATGACAAACAGGTGTTGGAACTTGAGCGGGAAATGGATAAGTGTTGCTGAATATGATGCGCGTAGTCAAAGTGGCCGTTCTAATTTTTCTTCCAATAGCTATTCTTTTTGGTTTTGGGTTGCTAATGTCGCGTCCGTACAGTGATGCTGTTCAAGAGTCAAAATCCACGTTGCGCGGCGAACCCCGCATCGCGGCTTCATCCGCCTTGAGGAAAGAGCTTCCTGTTGTGCGGGGCGAATCAAAAAGCGATAATGGCGAGAGGGGAGTTACTGTGATAGCGGAGTTTAGCGAATTTGAAGGAAAGCTGGTATTCAACGTTGCTATTGATACGCATTCCGTTGACTTATCTGCTTTTAACCCAAACACGCAGATCAACTTGGAGAGCGATGATGGTATAGCTATCCCGGCCGAGCGCGTTGAATCTTCGGGCAGTGGACATCATCAAGAGTTCACCCTATATTTTTCCAAAGTTAAAGGGAATGTTCGTTTAGTGGTGCGCGATCTTGCGGGTGTGCCAAGAAGGGAAATTGTATGGCTGCGTTAGTGCCTCGTTCTATTCTCATCGGAGCAGTTGCTAGCCTGGCTCTTTTTGGTCTATCATTCGGCGTGACCAGTTTAGTTTCCGGTGCTGATTTTGCCTGGCGCCAGTTTAGCAGTTTATGGTATTGGATGGCAGCGCTAATAGTTGGTTTTGGCGTTGAGGTTGGTTTGTTTGCGTATTTGCGCGGTAGCCACAACCATCCTTCAGCTGGAGTTGTAGCTGGCGGCGGTGCTGGTTCAACCATAGCCATGGTTGCCTGCTGCGCTCATCGCTTAGTGGACTTCCTTCCTTTCTTGGGTCTTACTCTGTTTGCCGCTGCGCTCATAAAGTATCAGGTTTATTTATTGGCCGCGAGCGTCTTATTTAACTTGGCTGGCATTGCTTACTTAATAATGATGATTAGAAAAACTAACTTAATTAATTCTTAATTCATTTATCTTATGGAAACACAACATGAGAATATAGAGACTACGGAAAGTTTAGAGGCTTCTAATATCAAGCCACGACGCAAGTGGAATTGGAACAGGTGGAATTGGAAAAAGTACCGTCCGCTTGATGTCATTGGCGTAATTGGTTTAGCTGTTTTAGTGATTAATTTGCTTGGATTATTTTTCAGTGTTGATATCACAGTCGGCAGAAAGCCATTGTTGAATAGAATGCTTGGGGCGAAGTCGTCAGGCAACGCCGTGAACGGACTCAGTGGCGCTGATGCAACTAAACAGCACAGTGCTAATGTGGATGTGGCTTCTAGTGATTTAGAAAGGGTTGTTTTGCCGTCAGCGGGTGTTGATTTACCCGTGGTTTGGGGTGATTTGGGTGTCAAAATGACAGCCGCCGGAGTCGTTGATGGACAGAAATTTGAGTCGCTTTATGCCGAACGCGGCGGTCTTGATGTTGAAACAGGGCGGTTGTTGGCAGATTCAAGCAACGGAAGATTGAAAATTACTGCGCAGAATTCGGGGGTGCTGTTGAATTTGCTTTGGGCCTTTGGCCTTGGCAATAAAAACGAGATTTTGGATAAAGGTCCGATGCAGGATGCGGCATATGGTGGCGCCGGCGGTTTTGCTTCAACCGGCGGATGGACGCTCGCCAAAGGAGATGCGATGAACCATTATAGCAAGCACGCTTTTGTGACGTTGACCGTAGAACAGCAGAAGTTGGTTGAGAAGGTATCGCAGGGCATCTATCGCCCCTGTTGCGGCAATTCAACATATTTTCCAGACTGTAATCATGGCATGGCCATGCTCGGTCTTTTGGAGATTATGGCCTCGCAAGGGGTCAGTGAAGAAGATATGTATAGAGCCGCCCTGGCGGTTAATGCCTATTGGTTCCCCGACACTTATTTAACCATTGCTAAATTTCTTCAAACAAACGGAACGACTTGGGAACAAGCTGATCCGCGAGAGATTTTGGGCGTGAATCTTTCCAGTGCTTCAGGATACAAGCAGGTACTCAATCAAGTTACGCCGCCGGAGAGGCAAGGTGGCGGTGGAGGCGGCTGTGGAGTATAATTGGCGTTGAAGATTAAATTTTAGAAAACCATCTTGCCTGCCGGCAGGCAAGCGCTCCACAAAACCCCGTCCGTCAAGATGCCATCCCGCCGCCCCGCCGCGGCGGGGTAAAGCAGGGAAGCTCCATTATCGGAAAACAAAAAACAATAATAAGGAATTTTGGAGATTTATTAGTATGAAGAAGAGTAAAGAAATTATCAAGTCGTTGCTTGCAAGCGTAGGCATTACAATAAACGGAAATAATCCGTACGATCTTCAGATACACAACGCGGATTTTTACAGCCGCATATTACGACAGGGATCATTGGGGCTTGGAGAGTCGTATATGGACGGCTGGTGGGATTGCGAAAGGCTTGATCAGTTTTTCGATAAGGTTCTCGGAGCCGATATTGACAGTCGAGTTAGATACAATTGGAACGTAATATCCGAATTTGTTTGGAATTCCATCTTGAATGCTGGAAGAAAATCAAAATCCTTTGAGATAGGGAAGCGGCATTATGACATTGGCAACGATCTATATCGCACGATGCTTGATAAGCGTTTAACTTATACCTGCGGATATTGGGGCGGTAATCCACCGGCTGGTGGACTCGATGATGCGCAAGAAGCAAAATTAGGTCTCGTTTGCAGAAAAATTGGTCTAAAACGCGGACAGAAAATACTTGATATCGGTTCCGGCTGGGGAAGCTTTATCGGGTATGTCGCCGAAAAATACGGAGTCAGCGCGCTTGGAATTACTGTCTCAAAAGAGCAAAAAGAATTGGCTGATACATTGTACAAAAATCTTTCCGCAGAAACGCGGCTTCAGGATTATCGGGATATCAATGAAAAGTTTAACCATGTGGTGTCTTTAGGAATGTTTGAGCACGTAGGATATAAAAATTATCGTACATTTATGAAGGTCGTGCACAATGTGCTTAAAGACGATGGTTTATTTTTATTGCAAACGATAGGAGTCAACCGTTCGGTGCGCGGCACAGATCCGTGGATTGAAAAATATATATTTCCAAACTCCATGCTTCCCTCAATTCGACAGATCAGCAAAGCAATTGAGGGATTGTTCGTGATGGAGGATTGGCACAATTTTGGGGCTGATTATGATAAGACCCTTATGGCTTGGCATAAAAATTTTGAAGACAATTGGGATAGCATAAAATCAAATTATGACGAAAGATTTTATCGGATGTGGAGATATTATCTATTGGCTTGCGCCGGATCGTTTCGGGCCAGAAAAAATCAATTGTGGCAGATTGTTTTATCTAAAAAAGGAGTGCCTGGCGGGTATATACTTATTAGGTAATCGGGATTTTAAACTTGATTATTCCCCGCGGTCTTGCTGCGCGGAGGTTCATTACTATAATTACCGCCGAAGATAAAATCCCCTCAAGAATTTTATCTTCCGAGGACTTCTAGCGGGGTATATAGGAACGAAGTTGAGCACGTAGTTAGTTATATTATTTTATTTTCAGCTAACCTTAAATTAAATGGATATTTCTTATCAACCACCAACAAAACGTGCCAGGCGAGAGTTGAGGCGGCAGAGCCGCGCAGGCGAGACAGCCAGTCTCCGTCGGCGCCAGTGGCTGAATAAAGCCGCTATCCTCATCGGCATCTTTCTCGTATTAGCGGCTGGCATTATAGCAATTGCCAGATACGCCGCTAAACAGCCACCGTTAACCGAAGCAGACATTGTGTCGCGCAATGGTCTCCATTGGCACCCGGAAATGGCGATTTACATTAAGGGTGTCAGACAGGATATTCCTGAAGCTATTGGCCTTGGACTTGTCCATCAGCCGATCCATACCCATGAGGCAGATGGGGTTGTGCATTTGGAGTTTTCTAACCTTGTGAAGAAAGATGATTTAACAGTTGGAGGGTTCTTTAATAATTGGGGCAAGATGTTCAGCCGGGAACGGATTCTTGATTACTCAAACGGCCCGGACGGCACCGTTAAGATGTATGTGAATGGCCAGACGAATGATGCATTTGAGAACTACATTATGCAGGACAATGATAAGATTGAGATTAAGTATGATTGACCGGCGAACGGCGGGTAAGTTACTAGCATTGACATAAATACCCCTAGGGGGTATCATAGATTTATGAATAAAAAGACGAGATTAACAGCCATTCGCCGTTTAAAAATTCTGGAGGGGCAGGTTCGTGGCCTACAGCGAATGGTGGAGAATGATACATACTGTATTCAAATACTGCATCAATCGTCAGCCATTAAAGAAGCGTTGTGCGCCATTGAAGATTTAATTCTTGAGCATCATATCGCGACGCATGTTATAGAACAGATCAAAAGCGGGAAAGAACAGAGATCTAAAAAGGAATTGATGGAGGTATATCGTCTTTGTCGTCGTCATTGACAGGGGAATAGCTCCCGAATGTAAATTATATGAAAAAAATATCCTACGTTACGCTAGCGGTAATACTGGTTTTTCTAGTTAGTATATCAACGCGTGCGGCGATGATGGACCTTTCGGTCAATGGCGCGATTACCGATGACCACACGGCGCGCGAAGAGCAGGAAGGTAAAGCTCTGTGGCAGCAAATTCGGATCAAAGAAAATCCTTGCCTTGACTTAACGGACGAAAATTTTGCCGTATTAGGCGAATATTTTATGGGGCAAATGGCTGGCGCGTCGCACGCGGCGATGAACGCCATGATGACAAGAATGATGGGCGAAGACGGCGAAGAACAAATGCACGTCGTGATGGGCAAGCGTTTTAGTGGTTGTGATACGGCTACGGCCTATCCCTCCAACGCGCTTGGCTTTATGCCAATGATGGCAGGAATGATGGGATGGCAAACTTTAGGGAAAGGAGGTGATAGCAATATGATGGGGAATTTTGGAGCGTATGGATATGGATCAAGTTTCTTTGGATTTTTTGGTATGTTAATCATGATTATTTTCTGGGTACTAGTGATTGTAGCTATCGTGGCTCTAATTCGCTGGTTAATCGTTCAAAGTCAGGGGAGTGGACGTAGTAATCATGCTTTTGATATATTGAAGGAACGCTATGCCAAAGGAGAAATTAATAAAGAAGAGTTTGAGGCAAAGAAACAAGATCTTAGTTAATAATAAAAAATGAAAGAATAAAAGTTTTGGATATTTAATTTTAATTATATGCTTTCACTTAAAAGATATGGTTGGCTTTGTGTGCTTGGAGGTGAAGTCGCGTATGTCATTTGTTTAGTCGGCGGCTATTTGCCTTGGCGCACGGCCAGAGGAATTGAACTTCATCACGCTTTGTTTGAGACTTTGCCGGGTTTTGTTTGGGGGAGTTTCGGCAGTATAATTCTCGGCGCTGTTTATGTATTTGTTTTTGCCTGGATTTTTGCTTGGTATATGGTCTGGATGCACAATACAAGTTTGGTCACTACCCAAAGTAATGGCTAATTAGGCCTCGGAAGCTATTAAGAACAATTCTGTAAATATAATGATTGAAAACAATAAGCAAAATCTATTTATCTTGAAATGTCGCTTGGTTGGCCCTAGCGAGTATCAGCAGGCGTTGCGTTTGAAAAGTGAGCTAGAAAATCTGGCTGACATTGAACGGGTGGACATTAGCACAGGCAAGCAATTAGTCAGGATTATATCAAAGCGTTTTATGAAGCTCTCCGAGCTTGAATCTATGGCCGAGCAGTGCGGAATTAAGCTTGTTCCAGCTAGTCATATTTCAGCCGACAGTCGTGTGTCGTCATCTGATTTAGGGGATGAAAAAAAGAGGTTTGTTCAAGTGAATATTGAAGGCATGCATTGCCGCAGTTGCGAAATTACCATTGAGCGCAAATTTCGCGAGCTTCCGGGGGTGGACAAAGTTGAAGTGAACGCGGATAAGGGGTTAGTTCATATTGTTTATTCGGGAGAACCGCCCAAGGTTGAATCTTTGCAGGAAGCTGTCAGTGAGTATGGATATCGCGTGCTTGGTTTGTTGCACAATTCATCTAAAATCAATAAAGCCAAGAGAGATAAGGATGAAGAGGTTGTTAATAACGAGAGATTGTCGTTCTGGAAGTTAGTTAGTTTGTTTGCCATAGTTTTTGTTGCAGGATCAATGTTGTCGCGGTTAGGTCTGCTCAATGCCGCGGTCAATATAGGAACTCCCACCAGCTTCGGGGCGATTTTCCTGATTGGTCTTGTGGCTGCCAGCTCCTCTTGCCTCGCAGTATCTGGCGGACTTCTGCTTTCGTCAGCCGCTCGTTTTAATGAACGCTACAAAAGCGTTTCTCCTATAGCGCGCTTTAGACCGGTGTTGCTGTTTGTGGGCGGACGGCTTTTGTCTTATTTCGTACTAGGTGGAATTATTGGTTTAATTGGCGTGGCCTTGTCGCCATCGCCATTAATTACCGGCGTCATCACCATAATGGCGGCTCTTTATATGTTCGTAATGGGGTTAGAGATGTTGCATATCGCTCCGCGCTGGATGAAAAGTTTTTTACCACGTCTGCCAAAATGGTTGTCACACCGAGTCGTTGACGCCGAAGCGCAGACACATCCGTTTGTGCCTTTTTTATTGGGAGCCGGCACATTTTTTTTGCCCTGCGGATTTACTCAGTCATTACAGCTTTACGCTTTAACCACGGGGAGTTTTTGGACAAGCGCAATGACCTTGTTTATTTTTGCTTTAGGTACGGCGCCGGCGCTGCTGGCTCTGGGGTGGGCTTCCGGATCATTTAAGGGGAGAGTTGGACAATGGTTTTTTCGTTTTTCTGGAGCAACTGTTATAATTCTCGGTCTTTGGAATATTCAAAATGGCATGGCCATGACCGGCTATCCGATTAGATTGTCGCATTTATTTGCTTTTAATTCTTCGGCCGGGGCTATAGTTTCCGATTTGGAAGATGCGAACGTGATTTTTAACGGGAAGCAGCAAACCGTCAAGATGGCAGTCAGTAATCAAGGATACAGTCCTGATCGTTTCACCTTGCGCCAGGGCGTACCGACACGGTGGGAAATTCAAGCCAATAATTTGGGAGGCTGCCTATCGGTGATTCAAGCGCCCCAGCTCGGTATTCGTGAGCGCTTATCTCCCGGTCAAAACGTTATTGAATTTACGCCCAAAGAAACTGGCACTTTTGCTTTTAGTTGTTCCATGGGGATGTACTGGGGAGAAATAAAAGTGGTAAGCTAGGTTGTAAGCCATAAGCTGTATGGCCATAATATTTCGTAAGAATAATTCATAATTCATGATTCACCATTCTCCCAATTTAGAACAGCAAATTCCATTTGATCCGGATTTTGATGAGGCCGATCACGTTGAAATGATCGTATCAAATGATAACTCTAGATTCGGCTTAACGTCTAAGCAGGCCTTTGTTGTTGGTTTAATCTCGTCTATGCTGACATTGGGGACAATAGGATTTATTATTTTGCTCGTGATGCTTTTCTATTCATAGTTACATTGTTACATTCAAATAATTTCTAATCTCTAAACAATGATTAAGTTCGAAATCTCAATGACCCAAATCACTGATGTTTGTAATTTAGAGTTTTCCGCCCGAGGCGGATCAGCCTTGGGCTGAAGAAATTCGTGCTTAGAGTTTAGTGTTTATTATGTATTATGTCATTTAAAAAAATTCAACTGGATATTGTGGGTATGAACTGTGCGTCTTGCGTCATGCACATTGAAGGTGATTTAAAAAAGCTTAAGGGCGTCAAAGACGCGCGAGTTAATTTTGCTCTTAATCGCGGGGAAGTTGAATACGATGAATCAGTGGTCGGCGTGCCAGATATAGTAACAACCATAAAGCACGCTGGTTATTCGGCAGAGCCAATTACCTCGCCAGTAGCGGGAGGCGGACACCATGATCACGCTGGGCATCATGAAGCGTCCGGTCAGCCAGAAGACCACGCGGCGCACGCCTCCGCAGAATCTGACCGGGCAATTTCAGATCGTTGGCAAAAATTCGTAGCCGCGGCAGTCTTGAGTGTCGTTGTGGTTTTGGTGGAATTTTGGCTGGATATCCCCAACGAACGATTTTTAATGCTTCTCTTGTCACTCGGCGTACTTTATTTCGGACGAGAGTTTTTCTCTTTAGGATTGCCCGGCCTCGCGCGCCTTAGGCCAAACATGGATACCCTTGTCGCCCTTGGTGTCGGGGCGGCGTTTTTGTATTCGTCATATACAACGCTTTGGCAACCGGAAGCTAGTCAATATTTTTTGGATGTCGCCATTATTGCAACCTTTATATTGTTGGGACGATATCTAGAGGCACGGGCCAAAGGGCGGGCTTCAGAGGCCATAAAAAAACTCCTTAAACTTTCCGCCAAAACAGCTCATCGTTTGACCGAATCGGGCGGAATTGAAGACGTACTCATAGAGGCGGTTCAAGTTGGCGATAAACTATTGATTAAACCCGGCGAGAAAATACCAACCGACGGCGTGATTATTGAGGGAGCATCAGCCATTGATGAGTCTATGGTTACTGGGGAAAGTATTCCAGTTGACAAAACAGTGGGCGACCAAGTGATTGGCGCGACCCTGAATGGTAACGGCTCTTTGACCGTGCGGACGGAAAAAGTAGGGGCCGCGACAATGCTCGCGCAGATTATTAAACTGGTGGAGGAGGCGCAGATGTCCAAGGCGCCGATTCAAAAGTTGGTTGATCAGGTGTCCAGTTATTTTGTTTGGATTGTGATGCTTATTGCTTTAATTACCATTCTTGCTTGGTCATGGTGGACCGGTGATTTTGGTTTGGCTTTGGTGCGCGCCGTAGCCGTTCTTATTATTGCCTGCCCTTGTGCCTTGGGGTTGGCGACGCCCATATCAATTGTCGTTGGCACTGGACGCGGCGCCGTTATGGGTATTCTTATCAAAAAAGCTGAGGCCTTGGAAAAAATGAAAAAAATTACCGCCGTGGCGTTTGACAAAACCGGCACTATTACCAAAGGACATCCGGAAGTGCAAGAATGGGTAGCGGCGTCAAACGACGAGAGCGAAGCGTATTTTTTTGAGGCCTATACTTTGGAGTCGCGCTCGGAACATCCGTTGGCTAAAAGCATAGTTGAGTGGTTAAAAGAAAAACGTCATGCCGCTTCAAGTGTTCCTTTAACGGCGGTTCAGGCCGTTACCGGACGAGGCATGAGCGGAGAGTATCAAGGCGCGAAATACAGAATTGGCAGTGTTAGATTTTTAAGGGAGGAGGGAGTAAATATGGAAGAGCAGAGAGATAAAATAGAAGAATACGGGAGCAAGGGGTTTACTATTATTGGGTTTTCCAGAAACCAAAAATTACTTGGATTTTTTGCCGTGCAAGACGGTCTCAAAGAATCTTCAGCCGAAGCGATTAAGCATTTGAAACATCGAGGCATCAAAACCGTTATGCTTACGGGTGATAATTCATTCGTGGCGCGGGAGATTGCCAGACAAGTAGGCATTGATGAAGTGCAGGCCGAAGTGATGCCAGCCGATAAAGTGGCGATAATTAAACGGTTGCAGGAAGAGGGCAACTTCGTGGCCATGGTCGGCGACGGCATTAACGATTCGCCGGCCCTGGCCGCGGCCAATGTGGGCATAGCCATGGGCACAGGCACGGATGTCGCCATGGAGGCGGGGGATGTAGTTTTAGTGAAAGGTGATTTATCCAAAGCGGCTGAAGCGATTAGTCTCTCTGAAGCAACCTTACGCAACATTAAACAAAATCTTTTTTGGGCTTTTATCTATAATACCGTCGGCGTGCCCGTGGCCGCTCTGGGTTTTTTAAATCCGGAATTCAGCGCCGCGGCCATGGCGCTTTCCAGCGTATCCGTGGTATTAAATGCCTTGCGCTTAAGACGGGTTCGTTTAACCTAGCAGGGATGATATTGGCGCGGGTTGCTCTTAGATGGTGATCGTGTTAACATTGTTGAGTTATCATTTTAATTAATACAATATGAATGATTTGTTAAAAAATTTTTCTCCCAAAACCTCATTTATCATGGGTTTTGTCGGCGGCATTATGGCGCTTTGCACGGTTGGGTTTATTATCCTGCTCGTCGTTTTGCTTGGCGGGGGCAATATCCAATTCCCCAGTTTAGAAAAAGGCAAACCAGTGGTATCTAAGACGCCCCCTGAGGGGGCTCTAGCCGGTACGCCAATTTCAACATCCATTGGCTTAAAACAGGATGATTTTCAGAGCTGTCTGAAGAGCGGGCGTCATGCCGATCGCGTGGAGCAAGACTATCAAAACGCGGTCCAGTCTGGCGGTCAGGGAACTCCCTATAGCATAGTTGTTGCTGCCAATGGGCAAACATTTCCCATTAGCGGCGCTTTTCCTTTTGAAGACGTAAAATCCATTATTGATCAAGCCTTGGCTGTTTCTGCCAATGCTCCGCTACCCAAAACCAAACAAGAGTCTGACAATGTGGGAGAGTTGACCGACAGAGATCATTTGCGCGGCGACCCGAAAGCGACCGTGAAGGTTGTGGAATTTTCCGATCTGGAGTGTCCCTTCTGCAAGAATTTCCACCGCACAATGCAGCAAGTCATGTCAGAGTATTCCGGCCAAGTGGCTTGGGTATACCGGCATTTTCCCCTTGACTCTCTTCACTCTAAAGCGCGCAAAGAGGCAGAAGCCAGCGAGTGCGCGGCCGAGCTTGGGGGCAACGATGGGTTTTGGGCGTATGTGGACAAACTTTTTGAGATTACTCCATCAAATAACGGTCTTGATCCGAATTTGCTTTAGGCCGTTAGTTTAAAGGTAGGAACATTATGGCAATGGCGGGAATTGCTCTGGCTTTTCTTGCCCTGCTCGGTTGGGGAGTTGGTGATTTTCTCACCCAGCGATCAGCGCGTCAGGCGGGAACATGGAGGTCACTTTTCTTTTTTGGTTTGTTCGGCGCGATTGTGTTTTGGCCTGTAGCCATGGGCCAATTAGGACAAATTTTCAGTTCGGCTCATTCATGGAGATTCGTGGCTTTGGCCATAGTGGTAACATTCACCGCCGTCGTCAGTCTTGAAGCTTTTCGTTTGGGCAAGTTGGCTATCGTCGCTCCAATTTTGGGACTTGAGTTGCCACTGACAGTTGCTTTGGGAGTGATTGTTCATGGGGAAAAATTGAGTGCCGTAGAGTTCTTTTTGTCTCTAGTCGTTTTTGTGGGAATTGTTTTAGCCACGGTTGAATTTGAAATGCTCGGGCAGAAATACAACTTTTTATTTGAGCGAGGCGCGGTTCTGGGATTATTGGCGGCGGTTGGATTGGCCCTGACAAATTTTTTAGTTGGTCTATCCAGCCAAGCGACTTCTCCCTTATTGACGGTGTGGTTTACCTCCGCCGTTTTGTTGCTTATATCGTCAGGTGTTTTGGTGGCTCTTGGCGAGTTGCGCCACCTGCAAAATATATTTTGGGAGAACAAAAAAATTATTTCCTCGGCTTGTATTTTTAACAATATCGGATGGGTTTCTTACGCCATGGCGACTACTTTTGTGCCTATCGCTATCGTGACAACAATTAGTGAAGGTTATATTGCTCTGGCCACGTTTTTAGGTGTAGTTATCGGTCGCGAAAAATTGCACTCTCATCAAGTAGCAGGAGTCGCCTTATCATTATCCGGAATAATTATTTTGTCCTTAGTGGTCGGATTATGATTATAGGTATAGACGCTTCACGCGCCAATAAAGAAAGAAAAACCGGCACAGAATGGTATTCATACTTATTGATTGAGCATTTAAAGAAAATTATTCCGACGGATGTCACAGTGCTACTTTATGCTGGTGAGCCATTAAGTGGGGAACTCGCTATCTTGCCCGCCAATTGGGAGGAGCGCGTGCTCAAATGGCCGCCAAAATATCTCTGGACGCTTGTGAGATTGTCTTGGGAGATGTTTCTTTATCCGCCCGATTTGCTTTTTGTTCCAGCGCACGGTTTACCGCTCATTCTGCCAAAGCGAACAGTCGCGACAATTCATGATATTGGCTTTGAAAGATTTCCGGAACTATATCGCCGCCGCGCTTTATGGTATCACCGTTATGTAGTACGTCGTGCACTTAAACGTTCTAGTGCGATTATTACCATTTCTGAGTGGTCAAAAAAAGAGCTTCAGTCGGTTTTTAAGAATACTCGGGCACCGATATTTGTGACACCCTTAGCCCATGACGAAAGATTCTATCACAACCATATTTCTCTTGACGATCGGCTTGTGGCGCAGAAACGGTATAAAATTCAGCCGCCGTATTTTTTCTTCGTTGGTCGTCTGGAGAAGAAAAAGAATATAGAGCGTTTGATTGAAGCGTTTGCGATTTTTTTAGGCGCGGCTTCTTCTTTGGGTACTGCTTCTCGTTACGGCCCTTCTGGTCAAAACTATCATACTATAGAGTATGATAGTTTTGGTCATGATGAAAGTAAGGCCGGTGATAGATGGAGTTTAGTCTTGGTGGGACCGTGCGGGTACGGTTTTGTGGAAGCGGACACGCTCATGAAGAAGCACAAATTGAATGATCAGGTAAAAATCCTAAATTGGATTCCCGAGTCAGATATTCCCGCGCTTATGGCTGGAGCGGCCGCATTAGTATTTCCCTCGCTCTATGAAGGTTTTGGCATTCCCATTCTTGAAGCCATGGCTACTGGCACGCCAGTGATTACTAGTAGGGATGGCGCCATGGCAGAAGTGGCGGGCAGTGCCGCTTTGTTGGTTAATCCGCGTGACGTTGCAGCGATTAGCCACGCTATGCGTACAATTTCAACAGATGAAAGTTTGGCGAGCAGTCTTCGTACTGCTGGCTTAGCGAGAGCAAGCGGATTTAGTTGGCAGAGTACAGCACAAGCAACATGGCAGGTGTTTCATTCAGCCTTGACTTGATACATAACCTGTGCTATAAATACCCGTCCGCAACAGTGAACTATGGAAACCAGAGAAGCGAAACGTTGCGGGTCGCTTCTCCCAAAGTTTGAAAGAAGGAGGGCGCGATGAGCACGTCGGTTTTAGTTGTTGACAGTCAGGAGTTTCGTGAAAATGAGGCCATCATGGTGCGCGGGGTAGGAGCCGTTACTAAGGTTCACCTTGAGAGAGAAAGGAGGAAGTTAGCAGAGTGCATGATTGGCGACGGCCTCGCGCCAGAAGAGTCGTATGAGCTGGCTACCAAATTCGTTCTGGTCGGCGTCAAGTTAGCGCTTTGCGCCTATGAACAGAAACATAGCGCCTCTCAGTGAGGCGCTAAGCGTTCAGGAAGACGATGGTCATGTTAGGGGCGGTTTGATATCTGTCAGGCCGCCTCCGTTTCTTTTTGTGGAGCCCCACGGCTTTACAGCCGTGGCTCCTCTCCACACGCTTCGTCGGCTCGTGCTACGTAGCGAAGCTACTTCGCAGAGTAGCAGCGGAACCCTCCGAAGCGTACCCTGCTTCGTCCCGCTCGGCGGGACTACGCAGGGTACCCTCATTCATCCCCGCCTTAACAGGCGGGGCTTTCTCCGCTCGCTTTCGCTCGCGGAGGAGGGTAAATATTTTTAACCTTTGACTACCACCAGCGGCTCTAGGCGGGCTACTTTTTTGGCAAGGCCGGCTTTGGATACTACGTCCACCACATCGTCAATATTTTTATAAGCCAGTGGCGCTTCTTCGGCTAAACCAGAGAGCGAGCCGGTTTGAATATGGATGCCCTGTTTCGCCAGTTGGTCTCGGAGAGCCCCTCCTTGCACGGCTCGTTTGGCCGCATGGCGCGACATACGGCGACCGGCGCCGTGGCAGGAAGAGCCAAATGATTCTTTCATGGCTTGCTTGGTGCCCGCGAGAACATAAGAAGCCGTACCCATAGAGCCCGGGATTATTACTGGCTGTCCCACGGCGCGATATTCTTCAATCACTTCTGGATGCCCGGGCCCAAAGGCGCGCGTCGCGCCTTTGCGATGCATTATAAGTTTTTGCGGCTTATCGTCAATAATGTGTTCTTCAATTTTGGCTATATTATGGGCGACATCATAAAGAATGGATAATTGGCTGGCGCTTGCGCCAAATTCTTTGCGCCAGCTATTCCTGATCTCATGCGTGATTAGTTGGCGATTGGCCCAGGCAAAATTAGCGGCCGCGGCCATGGCGTTAAAATAATTTTTCCCTTCCAGAGAAGAAAGGGGAGTGCAGGCAAGTTCTCTGTCGGGCAAACTAATGTGGTAGCGCGGCATTATTTTCTGCATTAGGCGAATATAGTCGGTGGCCACTTGATGACCCAGACCCCGAGAGCCGCAGTGAATGAGAATTACAATTTGATTTTGCCATAAGCCGAAGGTTTTTGCCGTGGACGAATCAAATATCTGTGTTACCTTGTCCACTTCCACAAAATGATTGCCCGCGCCCATGGTGCCCAGTTGATCGCGGCCGCGGTTTTTAGCGTGTTCAGAAACAGCAGATGGATCGGCATCAGCGAGCGCGCCTGATGATTCCAAGTAGCGCGCGTCTTGATCCTCGCCGTAGCCATGTTTGATAGCCCAGCCAACCCCATCTTTGAGCACGCGATCAAGTTCAATGATATTGAGTCTAATAGTGCCGCCGCGACCAACGCCTGAAGGCACTTCATGATAAAGCTCACGAGCTAAGGAAGAAAGATGAGCGGCCACATCATTAAACGACAGCTCTGATTTCAAAAGGCGCACGCCGCAATTAATGTCATAACCAATGCCGCCCGGAGAAATTACACCATCTGGCCAGCGCATGGCGGCGACGCCGCCAATGGGAAAACCATACCCTTCGTGCACGTCTGGCATCACTAAAGCGGCTTTGGCAATGCCAGGCAGGGTGGTCACGTTAACCGCTTGTTCAAGCGATCTATCGCCCAATATGTCTTCAAGCATTTTTTCCGAAGTCCAAACCCGCGCCGGCACGCGCATGTCGTGGCGATAACTTTTAGGAATTTCCCAAAGCCAGTCGTGAATTTTTACTAAGGATTGTTTAGGGATCATACCCCGTTAGAAGTCCTTGGCAGATAAAATTCTTAAGAGAATTTTATCTGCGGTGGTAATTATGGTGTTTAGTGTATTCATGGATTGTGGTATAGATAAGAGATTCTTAAGGTGATATTAAGTCGGACTTCTAACGGGGTTAAATATCAAAAATAATAACCGTTTCAAAATTTCCCTTTGGGTTTTTTCTGATGTCCGCTTCGTGATAGGTGGCGGCCTTGATATTTTTGGCAAAACCAGCGACGCTTCTGCCGATTAGTTTTACCGTTAAGCGACGCTCTGAAAAGTGTTGCCAAACAATATCAGTGTAAGTTTCATGATTTATTTCAGTCATTGAAAGCACTTCATTAAGAAAGTCAACGAGTAGGGCAGTGCTATCAGCAGCCTTAAGGGAAATGCGGCGGCTCGCCGGCCGGGCATTGATCTCTTCAATAGGCTTCATTATCTCTGTCATGCCCTGAAGTGCTTCAATAAAAAGTCCCTCTACAGTTTCGTTTTCCACGAGCAGTCTAACATCGGCAGTATGTGGTAGTATTTGGTGAGGCATATCCTATAGGAATTAGGCGTCAGGAATCAGGATTTAGCCATAGAGCCGTAAGGTCGTAAGGCGCAAGGTTGTAAATTCTTTCGTACTTTCGTATCTTTTCGTATTTTCGTAAGAATATTCATATGCTATACTGTAGCCATGATTTTTGACGGTTTTATTGGACAGCCGCATTGGCAAAGATATTTCGCTTCTCTGGCTAAAGAAGGACGTTGTGCCCATGCTTACTTATTCTCCGGGCCGCGGCACATAGGGAAAAGAACGTTCTTACGGATGTTAAGCCGGGCTATGCTTTGTCATAACATTACCGTCAAGGGTGCTTGTGGTCAATGTGTTTCATGTCGTTCTTGGCAGGGTAATGAACATCCAGATTTATTACGTCTAAGGTTAGTTGCTGGCGCCTCCTCTATTGGAGTTCAAGAGGTGCGCGATTTTATCGCGGCCATTGCCCAAACGCCGTTTACGGCTCGGGAGCGAATAGCCGTTATTGAAGACCTTAGCTATTTGACCAAGGCAGGTTTCAATGCCTTGTTAAAAACATTAGAAGAACCGTCGTCGGCGTCCGTAATATTTTTAGTTGCGGAAGTCGTTGAAACTTTACTCCCCACTGTTCGTTCGCGATTACAGCATTGTGCCTTCACGCCGGTGTCAAGCTCTTTGATCATGAAGGCTTTACAGGAGAGTGGGCTGGATCGTTCGCGGTCAACTGAACTTGCGTCTTTGTCCAATGGGTTGCCGGGATTGGCCTTGCGCTGGCGATCACAGCCAGCTGATCTTAAAGCTTATGAGGCGGCTGGTCAACAATTTTTTGATCTTTTTGAAGGTTCGCTCAAAACGCGTTTTTCTTTCACTGAAGATATTGCCAAAAACGACGATTTGTCATTAGCTGACTGGCACGGTATTTTGTCGCATTGGCAATTGTTATTGCGTGACTTGCTTTTACTGTCTATTGGCGAGCCGGGCTTAATCAGTCATACTTTTTTACGTTCCCGTTTGGATGAGGTGGCTAAAACACTGCAGGCGAGAGATTGGCTGGCAAGATATCAAATGCTTGAATGGCTAGGATGGGCGCTAGATCGCAATGCCAACCGTCGTCTTGCTTTAAACAATTTTTTTATAACCTTATAACCCCGTTAGAAAATCCATAAATATAATTTCTAATTTTTAAATAATACAACGATCAATTATGCTTAACGAAATATTCTTACGAAATTACGAAACAATACGAAAGGTACGAAAGTTGCCCGTTCCGATTTCGTACTTTCGTATGGGTTTAGGATTTAAGATTTACCCTTATGATTACTAAAACAACCATTCATCGGGGCCTTATATTCGCCGCTTTGCCCCTTACCTTGTTTCTTAGCGGATGTTCTATCACGGACTTTATTGGATTTGGTGGTCAGAAACAAGGTCCACCGCCACCGCCGGTCGGTATTTATAAATCCATAGATCGTGGTGATAATTGGGTGACCAGAAACAGCATTCTATCTGCCAATCCCGCCGCTCGTCCGACCCTTGATAATATTAACGTGCAGACATTAATTTTAGACCCGACGGACAGCCGTACCCTTTATTTGGGAAGTCAAGGGCAGGGTCTTTACTATTCCTATGATGGAGGTGATAGTTGGTGGCCGTCTGGTCCAATTCGCCAGGGCGATATCAATGCCATAGCCGTGTCCAGCGCTCCGAGCATGCGTTGCACTATTTATATTGCCACAGCAAATCGTATTTTACGTACCACTGATTGTGGACGGTTTTGGGATCAGTTGTATTATGACACACGATTGCAGGAGAAAGTGTTAACCTTAGCCATCAATCAGGAGAATCCGGCGATGATTTATGCTGGTCTGACTACTGGAGAGGTGCTTAAAAGTTCTGATGCCGGCAAAAGTTGGGAAACGATAGCCCGATTACAAGGGCGTATTAATCGTATTGTGAAACATGCTTTAAAGGCGAGTACCATTTATCTCATCATAGAAGGACGTGGATTTTGGCGTAGCGAAGACAGCGGCGCTACCTGGCAGGACATGAGTGAAGATCTAAAAAAATTTCCCGGGGCGTTGTCCATCAACGACTTGGTAGTGGATCCTATGCGACCCGATACGGTTATTACTGCTTCAAAGTATGGTCTTGTGAGGACAACGGACGGAGGGTCTACTTGGTCGGCCTTGCCGTTGTTGACCCCTCCATCTTCTGTTGATATTTTCGCGGTCGCTCTTAATCCCAATAATTCCACGGAGCTTTATTACACTACGGATAGGACGCTTTATCGTTCACAGGATGCGGGGAAAACTTGGGAAACCAAGACCTTGCCGGTGCCGGGAGCGCATACTATATTGTTAGTTGATCCTAAGGTGCCCACCACACAATATCTTGGGGTTGCCCGGACGGGCAAGAAGTAAAATCATACTATTCGTAATTCCCAACATCTAATCTCTTTAGCTCAAAGTTTGGGCCCGAGGCCCATATCAGCCTCGGGTTGAGATCCCTGCCCGCCGGCTGGCGCGGTGCCTCGGGCGGAAATATCTAATCTCTAAATAATAATTAATGATGAATTATCAATCAGAATAATGAATAGTAAAAACCATCAAACTCAATTCATGATTTACGATTCAGTATTTTTAATTCATTACTCTACTTATGATGCAGATTATCATAGAACACAAGTCGGAATTTGATAGAGCCATTGAGCATCTAAAAACAGAGTTCGCGAGTGTGCGTAGCAATCGCGCTACGCCCAGTTTGGTTGAAGACATCAAAATTGAGGCCTATGGCTCGGAGATGCGCCTTAAGGAACTTGCGAGTATGACCGTGCCTGAGGCGCGCACTATTATTGTTCAACCGTGGGATAAAACAATCATCAAAGATATTGAGCGCAGTTTGGTGAAAGCTGATCTTAGTGTGGGCATAGCCAATGACGGTACGGTAATTCGGCTCACCTTTCCTCCTTTGACTGCTGAAACCAGGCAGGCGCTGCTTAAGGTTATGAATCAAAAATTGGAAGCCGCTAGAATTCAGGTGCGCCAGATACGCGAGAAGGCGCGCGAACAAATAATTAAGGCGGAGAAAGAAAAAACCATAACTGAGGACGATCGTTTCCGAGCGCAAAAAGATTTAGACGAGTTGGTCAAAGACTATATTGATCAAATTGGTGTTTTAGGAGAGCGCAAGGAAGAAGAAATTCTAACAGTTTGATCTGCCACTGCTACCACAGTCTCTAGTCTCCAATATATAATCTTTAATATATATGTGGTGCTTTGAACCCAGAACATAGAACTTAGAACTTTTGACTTGCCATTTTGACTTTTGCTTTTTGAATTTTATATCCATGATTGGAGTTTTGACTTTCATTATTACTTTACTCATTCTCGTGCTGGTGCATGAGTTTGGACACTTTGGGGCGGCTCGTTGGTTTGGCGTGGCGGTGGACGAATTTGGCTTTGGTTTTCCGCCAGCAATTTTCAAAAAGCGGCTAGGCCAAACTGTTTATTCTTTCAATTGGATTCCTTTGGGGGGGTTTGTGCGGATTCGGGGCGAAGAACGAACAGTCGTCGGACCCGACAGCTTTTCTTCTCAGTCACCCTGGCGCCGGGCGGTTATAATTGTTGCCGGCATCGTGATGAATTTAGCGGTGGTGGTATTTTTATTTACTATTGGTTACGCTGTCGGTTTACCGCAAGAGTTAGGTGAATCATTGCCGGCTGGAGCGCGTTTAAGCGACGTTCAGCATTATATTGCCGCTACCCTGCCCCAGAGCCCGGCGGATGGCATTCTGGAGAGCGGAGATGCAATTGTGTCAATTGATGGACAGATTTTTGCTTCGTTGTCTGATTTACAGTCATATATTCGCGATCATGCCAATTCCAAACTTGATCTGGTTATTAAGCGCAACTTAGAATACCGCACAGTCACAATTCAGCCAACACTTCTCAAATTTCGCGATCAAGAAGTTTATGGTATAGGCGTTAGTTTGTTTACAACGGCCACGGTTTCTTATCCTTGGTACAAAGCACCAGTGGAAGCAACACGGTTGACGGCCAGACTTTTCAGCCTGATCGCCACTACGTTAGGTGAATTAGTCGTTGGGTTATTTCGAGGCGCGCCGGCGTCGATAGACGTGACTGGTCCGGTTGGTATCGCCGTTCTTTCTGGCAAAGTTTCCAGCCTTGGCTGGATTTACATTTTACAGTTTGTCGCCATATTGTCATTAAATTTAGCCTTTATTAATTTATTGCCCTTTCCGGCGCTTGATGGTGGTCGCCTTCTTTTTATTTTTATTGAGATCATTAGACGCCGGCCAGTATCGGCGGAATTAGAGGGTCGCATTCATAGTTTGGGTTTTACCGTCTTGATTATTTTAGTAGTGGTTGTTACTTATTTTGACTTAAAGCGTTTTGGTGGCGCGTTTAGCGGCTGGCTAATGAGTCTGCGCCGTTTGGTTTCTTGATAAGAATGTGCTATGACAAAACTTTTTAAAAAAGCAATGAGCCAGAAAGTTATGGTGCGGGGTTTGTTATGTTTTTCGTCCACTCGTCAAAATTAAAGTCGTTTATCCCGCACCTTTCTCGGATACCCCAAGTGTCCCTGCCTACCGGCAGGCAGGTTGCCACGGGGACGATGGGATATCAAATCAATCATTTCCACCCCGCAACGGCGGGGTGGAAAGGTGCGGGATTTATCATAACGGCGTCAGTTCTAGCCGTTGCCTTATTTATTTTTGGCACAACGGCGAGCGGTGTTCGGGCGGCCTCGCTCTTAGATAGGGCGGCAGTGCGATTGTTGCAGGTTAAGGGATCACCCAGTATTTACGCGGTTGTACGCGGGCACAAATATCTTTTTCTCTCGCCGACTTCATTTGGTTCATATAGTTACGCGGGCGGAAAAATAGAAACAATATCAAGCGAGGCGCTGGACAAATTGCCAAACGTTAGGTTGATAAAATCTTCGTTGGGGTCGAGAGTTTATTTATTGGACAAGGCGAGCAGTCAAAAATTTTGGTTTCCTACAGAAGTGAGTTTTATAAACAGCGGCGAGAAGTGGGAAAACATTTTTGAAATCAGCAATTCCGATGCTCGCATGTACCCCAACACTAGCTTAGCGCGAGCTCCCAGTGATCAAAAGGTTTTTTATTTGGATCTAGAAAAGCAAACCAGAGCGCCTATACCCTCGCCGGAAATTTTCGTGGCCAAAGGTTTTTCGTGGTCTAAAATATTAACAGTACCTGCGGCGGCGCTTGAAGGTTATGCCATAACGAGCCCCCTTGAGTTGACAACGCCAGTTTCGCCGCCAGCAGGCGGTGCGTCGTTAACCATTAGCGCCGGTTCGGATATTGCCGCCACTATTTTTCCGGCCGGCACCATACGCAATCGCGTCTGGACTATTAATTTAAGCGCCGTTGATGCTCTAGTGCGGCTCAATTCTTTAAAGATTACCAAGCGCGGTTTTATGAGCGATGCAGAGATTGATGGCGTGGCCCTGTTGGATGAGAAAGGATTTTTACTGACCAATCCACAAAGATTCGCTGACGGCGTGGCGAGTTTCACCTTGGCCGATCCGGTAGTGGTTGTACCGGGCCAACCGAGAATTCTAACCGTCATGGTTAATTTCGCTTCCACGACGGCCGTTTCGCAGAAGACTTTTTATCTGACTATTATTGATGCCTCGTCAGTCTTAGCGAGCGCTGTTGTGCGCGGTAGTTTTCCTTTGGCGAGCGCTACGCATACCGTTATGCCGGCTACGGCAATTATCGGTCAATTGTCAGTTGATTCAGTGGTTATTGCCAGTTCACCTAGAAATATAGTTATTGGCACAGCTGATCAAATTTTAAATCGGTGGCGTTTTTCTGTGGCCGGTGGCGCCGAGGATGTGCTTTTAGAGCGCCTGATTTTTACCCAGCTCGGCAACGGTCAGGTTTCTGATTTTGGGCAATATGAATTAGTGGACGATGCCAATAAAGTAATTGCCAAAGACGCGACCATTCGCGGCCGCAGTATTTTAATTGATTTTGGCAAAAATTCTTATCGTCTGCGCCGCGGCGAGAGTAAGGAAATCGCTCTGCGCGCCGACATCGTTGGCGGTTCAAACAACACCTCGCAATTTATCATTCAAAATGATTATGATATTTTTGCCAAGGGCGCGACTAATGGTTACGCTCTGGCGGCGCGAGCCGGCCCGGCGGATGGGAACTTCCCAGTTGGCGGCCGTTCCAACGGTGCCTTTAATGCTATCTTCATTGAACCCGGCAAGGTGCTCGTTGATCTTAACGCGCAAAGCCCAAGCGGGGCGATCACGCGCGGCGCCCGCGATGCCGTACTTGCCGCTTTTGATATTAAGGCGCTTGGGCAGGCGCTGCTGTTTGAAAAAATAGGCGTGAAGATTTTAACGGCTGCTCCTTACACTCCTTTGTCGGAGAGCGTGACCATCAAGATTAAGGGAGGATCGGCCATTGGCTCGGTCAGCGCCGCGAGTGTTATGAATCAAGTTCAGACAATTTATTTATCTAACCCTCCCACTATTCAGAGCGGCAAGGTTATCACCATTGAGATTGTCGGTAATGTTGACGCCGCCGCCAGCACTGCCGATCGTTATCAGGTGGAATTGTCTAATGCCAGCTTCGTGGTGCCGGGTACCGCCGATCGTTTGACTTTTTCCGCGGCCGTAACAGCGGCAGTGCGAGACGTGCAGGAAATAACCTTGCGGGTGCGCCATGATCCTAATTTTAAACCATCTTCATCGGCTCCGGCCGGCGTAAAGAATTTCAAGATTGGTCGTTATTTATTCCAGCCGAGCGCCGGCGAGAGAGTAAGAGTTGAACAAGTGACATTGAGCGCGGTGGGCACGACTCCCGTGAGATTTAGCGATGGCTACAGTAATTTAAAATTAGGTGGCAAAGGGATCGTTGCTCCGAACGGCAATCCTCACATATTTGCTTTGGCTACTGAAATCAACGCTGGCAGTGAATCGGGATTTGATCTTGTGATAGATACCACCACCGCCGTGGACGGTCAAACTATCCAGTTTACGGTGCAGGACGTGATGGCCACGGGTACGGTTTCCAAAACCAAGGTTCCGGTGCAACTTGAAAATAGCATAACGCCGGCAATTATTTTCAAAAAAAGCAAAGTCAGTTTTGGATTAAACAATAATTTTACTGGCGGTCAAACAGCCAAGACCGCGTCAACAATCATTGGCAGTTTTACCATGACTGTTGACAGCGCCGAGGACGTGGCTGTGCCGGAATTAACAGTGACTGAAACATCGTCATCAAGCGGTCTTTCGGTCACGCGCGGGTATAAGAATTTGCGTCTGACTGACGCCAGTAACGGACGGGCTGTTTCCCGTACGGTTGCCAGTCCGGTCGGGGGAGTAGGCGGCAATCTGCTGACTGGCGGGCCAACTTTGAAGCCGGGCCAGGCTTTGACTTTCAATGTGGTGGTGGACGCCACTGGCGCGGCCACTGGCGATTCAATTCAGTCAATTCTTTCTTTGGTCAAGGCCGAGGGCCGCACTTCGCGTCTAGCCCCAACCGTTAACGGTTTGTCAGTGATCGGGCAGATTGTGGTTTTTTAGTTCTGATACAGTTGTAGTTTTTGTTTTTTGACAAAACCCTCTATTTTTGCGTACAATAATGCAGCTTGACAAGCTTAAACATACGAACGTACGAAATATTACGAATATACGAAATATCGTTTCAACGTGAGAAAAAGCCATTTTTTCGTACATTTTCGTATTTTCGTAAGAATATTTCGTATTCCTAACTTATGTTTCAATCCAAACTATTCGGTAAAACTCTTCGCGACCCGCCTAAAGACGAACAGAGCATAAATGCTCGCCTGTTGGTTCAGGCTGGTTATGTGGAGAAATTAATGGCCGGGGTTTATTCATTTTTGCCCCTGGGACTCCGAGTTCTCAATAAAATAGAAAATATTATTCGCGAAGAGATAAACGTCATTGGCGGGCAGGAGCTTTTATTGCCAGCGCTTCACCCGAGAGAGGCCTGGGAACAAACCGGTCGTTGGGAAACGGTTGATGATTTATACAAGCTCACCGATTCCAGCGGACGTGACTTTGCTCTGGGCGCGACGCACGAAGAAATAATCACGCCGTTGGCCAAGCGCGATATTTCGTCTTACCGAGATTTGCCGTTGGCTCTTTATCAGTTTCAGACAAAATTTAGAATGGAGCTTCGGGCTAAATCCGGACTTTTGCGCGGTCGGGAGTTTATGATGAAAGATTTATATTCTTTTCATGTTAACGAGGAAGATTTTAATGCTTATTACAAAAAAGTCGCTGATGCTTACAAAAAAATTTTTAACCGCACGGGCATTGGTGAACGCACAGTTTTTACCTTTGCTTCAGGCGGTACTTTTTCCAAATATTCGCACGAGTTTCAGACATTGACGTCAGCTGGGGAAGATACTATATATTTGTGCGAACATTGCGGTGTGGCGGTTAACGGGGAGATTATTGATGAACAAAAAGTTTGTCCAGAGTGCGGTCGCCCCAAAGATGATCTCAAGATTGAGAAGGCCATTGAGGTTGGCAACATTTTTCCATTGAAAACAAAATTTTCCGAGCCATTCAAGCTGACATACAAAGACGAGAAAGGGGAGGATAGGCCAGTGCTAATGGGATGTTACGGCATTGGGCTTGGGCGCGTCACGGGGACGATTGTAGAGGTACATCATGACAAAGAAGGCATTTGCTGGCCGTCTGCTGTTGCGCCTTATCAAGTTCATTTAGTGCGCCTTAGCGACGAGCCAGAAATTGTCAAACAGGCCAACGCGCTTTATGAAAAAATTAACAAACTTGGTCTGGATGTACTTTATGATGATCGCGATGCGTCAGCCGGAGTGAAACTTAAAGACGCGGATTTAATTGGTCTTCCTTTAAGATTGGTAGTGAGCGACAAAACAGTAAAGGATGGTGTTTATGAATTAAAAGAACGTATGTCGTCGCGCGCGAGAGTGGTCAAGGATATTATCGGCGAAATTGACAAATATAAAACTTTTATCAATCAGCCGATAGGCAAGACTTTATAATTTTGAATTGTAATTTTTATTTTTGAATTATAACTTTTGACTTGATATATCATGAGTGTGTTAAAGAATATATTTGGTCGCGTTTCTCGCGATATTGGCGTTGACTTGGGGACAGCGAATACTTTGATTTATGTCAAAGATCGCGGTATTGTTATCAACGAGCCATCAGTCGTGGCCGTGAATACCCGCACGGATCAGATTGTGGCCGTGGGGCGTGAAGCCGAGCGCATGATTGGCAAGACACCGCCCCATATTGTGGCTACGCGTCCTCTGGTAGATGGCATTATTTCCGATTTTGAAGTGACCGAGAAGATGCTCACCTATTTTATTGATCGGGTGCATCGCGAGGCATTTACTCTTTTGCCGCGTCCGCGCGTGATTATTGCGATCCCCACAGAAATAACGGAAGTGGAAAAGAAAGCCGTTGAAGATGTGGTGCGCTCAGCCGGGGCGCGCTCCGTCTATTTGATTGAAGAACCAATGGCTGCCGCCATTGGCACGCGCTTGCCAGTGCAGGAACCGACGGCCAGCATGGTTGTGGATATTGGCGGAGGCACGACCGAGATTGCTGTTATTTCTTTGGGCGGTATTGTGACAGCCAAATCTTTGCGTTTGGCGGGAGATGAACTTAATCAGAATATCGTGCAATACGCTCGGGAACAGTTTAATTTGCTTTTGGGAGAAAGAGTGGCCGAAGATATTAAAATTCAGATTGGTTCAGCTAGTCCTTTGGCGACGCCACTGGAAACCACTATGCGCGGGCGCGATCTTGTTTCCGGACTGCCCAAAGAAGTGGTTGTGAATGATACTCAAATTCGTCAATCTATGACTAGGTCAGTAAAAACCATCATTGATCATATTAAGGATATTTTGGAAATAACCCCACCTGAATTAGTGGCTGATATTTATGAACGCGGTATCGTGCTTACCGGCGGTAGCGCACTTTTGAGAAATATCAGTGTAGCCATTGCCGAGGCGACGCAAATACCGGTGCGGGTAGCTGACGATCCTCTGACTTGCGTAGTGCGCGGCACCGGCTTGCTGTTAGACAATCCCGAACTTTTGAAGGAGATTGTGGTGTCATCCGCGCAGGAACCCCGTTAGAGGGTCGTCATTATCTTGGTTACCTACTATTATGACCATTGGCCGTCTTATTATTAATACTGTTCTGTTTAAGTTAGCGGAAAAAGTTTTAGCTAAAACTTTTTCCGCCCAGACCCTCTAACGGGGGAACCCCGCTAGAAGATTGCCTTTGATTAGAATATTGAATATAGAATTTGGAATATAGAACGTGAGCTACAACGATTGATTCTACATAGCAAGTAATATATTCAATATTCCATATTTTATATTCTTCCAATGCTATGGCTCTGTTGAATAGACGACGAGTTATAGGTTTAATTTTGCTTGTCGCTATTTTGCTTTTAATTGAGTTGACGCCATTAGCGCAGCGTCCACTGGCTCCGTTTCTCCGTTTCAGTTCGCGTTTGGAGGGCGGGCTATTCAATTTTGCGCGGGTGTCGCGTTTTTATATAGAAAAGACAATCATTGGCCAAGAGGCTTCGTCGCGTTTGTCTGAACTTGAATCAAGATTATCCGAGCTCTCTTTGGATCGATCATATCTCGCCTTGCTTCAAGAGGAAAATAACAATTTGCGGCGTTTGGTAAATTTTCAGGAAAGTCACTCTCGGATTACAGTCACCACTCGAGTGATCGGTGAAGACCCGAAAGCTCCAGCTCAATTTCGTCTGGCTGCCGGTAGGCGCGCCGGCATTAAGGCGGGCGCGGCGGTTATTAGTCCTGAAGGGGCGCTCGTTGGCGTGATATCTGACGTCGGAGAGGAAATAAGTATAATGCGATTGTTGGAGCACCGTCTTACCCAGGTGTCGGTGCGCATTTTGGGTAAAAAGCAAGCTTTTGGGTTTTTAGAGAGCGTTGGTGGTTTGTCTTTGCGCATGACGCAGATTCCTAAGGACGCTGATATTAAACCAAATGACGTCGTTGTTACTAGTTTTGTTAGTGAGAGTGTGCCGCCAGATTTATTGGTTGGAACGGTACTTGAGGGAAAGAATGATCCACAAGGTTTATGGCAAGAGGCTACCATTGCGCCATTAGTTGAGCCCGACACATTGAATATTGTGACCGTGATTACCGCCTTATGAAAAAATACCAGACAGGATTGCTGTTTTTTGCAGTATTTTTTGAGCCGACACTAGAAGCCGCCATGCCGGCGATTTTGCCGGAAGTATTCCGCGGCATTTCGCTGTTTGCGGCGCTTGTCGTGTTGATGTTGCTACTTTTGCCCGGACGCTGGGTGCTGGCGGCAGTGATGACAGCGGCGGCGTGGCGGGATATTGTTCTTTTGGCGCCGTATGCCTCAACTATGTTGGGAGTCGGTTTGGGCTTGGCTGTTTCTATGCTCTTGGCGCGTATTTTAACTAATCGTTCTTTGCCTACTCATTTAATAATAATTTTTAGCGTTTATGCGAGTTTTGTTTTTGGGGAAGCTGTAGCGTCTTTGGTTGCCGAACGATGGGGCTACGGCAGTGATTTGGAAAATTATTTTAAGTTTTGGCCTCTCTTTATCAATTTTGTTTTGGTCATGGTGATTTTTTTTCTTTGGCACCGCCGCCAGTCATCAGTAACAAATTATAATTTTTATAAGCTGTCATGAATCCATTTTGGGAGCCATCGGTCAATATATCTTTTCGCCGGCGCGTCAGTCATTGGGGCGAGGCAGAAGGGCCGGGTGCCGACGAGGGGAGCCCCTTTCTTGGTCGTTCCCTGGGGGTTAGGCAATTGTGGTTAACCGGTCTTGTCATGGTCGTGGGTTTGATGATTCTTGTTGGTCGGGTTTTTAGTCTCCAGATCATGGAAGGAGATGCTTATCGTAGATTGGCCGACGGAAATCGAGTTAAGGTTGAAACAGTATTTGCGCCACGTGGTTTGTTTTACGACCGATTTGGTCGTCAGCTTGCTGACAATGTACCCGCTCTATCACTCGCTTTAATCCCTTATAATTTACCGCGTGATCGCGGGGAGCAAGACAGAATTATTCAGGAAATTAGCGTCGCTACTAATATCTCAGATGTTCAAATTAGAGAGTCGTGGGAAGATTTACTGAAAAAGAGGGGATCCTCAATTGACGCTCATGCTATTATTAAAAACATTCCTTTGGCAGACGGTCCGCGTTTAAGGATTTTAGCAAGTAGCTGGCCGGGAGTGGAGATTATCTCGTCTCCTTTGCGTTTTTATCCTGCGTTCAGTTCTGGGATAAACTCACTTAGTCATATTCTTGGCTATGTTGGACCTATGACAGAGGAAGATTTATTGTCGCCAAGAGAGAACTCTTCCATGTCTGGTGTTATTGGGAAAAACGGATTGGAGTTATTTTATGAAGATATTCTTCGCGGAGAAAATGCTCGGCGCGAAGTAGAAATCAATGCCCTGGGGCAAGAGCAGCAGTTACTGACAGAAATAGCGCCCACTCCCGGCCAGAATGTTTGGTTGACCATTGATCTTGATTTACAGCAGGTGGTTGAAGACGCTCTTGCGGCTGGTCTCAAGCGGGCTGGCGCGCGGCGCGGCGTTGCCGTCGTGATGGATCCACGGGACGGGAGCGTTATTGCTATGGTGAGCCATCCTTCGTTTAATGCCAATGAATTTAGTCGTGGTTTGAGCGTTGAGGAATATGAGTCCTTGCAGAAAAATTCTGATGATCCATTATTCAATCGAGCAGTTCAAGGACTTTACCCTTCAGGATCAACTATCAAACCAATAATCGCCGCCGCCGCCCTATCTGAAGGATTGATTACAGCCTCTACCAAATATCTTAGCACTGGAGGATTCCGCATTGGGCAATCTTTTTTCCCTGATTGGAAAGCCGGCGGTCATGGTTGGGCAGACGTTCGTCTGGCGCTAGCCGAGTCCATTAACACATTTTTTTATATTATTGGCGGCGGTTATAACGATTATCAAGGATTGGGTATTGAGCGGATTAATAAATATGCCCATATTTTTGGGCTGGGGGATAAAACCGGTGTGGATTTGCCAAATGAAGCCGCCGGTTTGGTGCCAACACCGGCCTGGAAGCTAGAGACAAAAAAAACGCCTTGGTATATTGGAGATACTTATCATGTGGCGATTGGTCAAGGAGACGTGTTGGTTACGCCATTACAGATCGCTAACTATACTTCCGCTATTGCCAATAATGGCGTGCTTTACCAGCCGCATTTTCTTTTGGAAACTGTTTCCAGTGAAGATGGAAACCGCCAGCGTTTCCGTCCGGTGGTCAAGCGCCAACTGCTCGTTGAAGAAAAAAATTTGAAAATAGTGCGTGAAGGAATGAGACAGGTAGTAAAGAGCGGCAGTGGCCGCGCCTTGTCCAGCTTAACCTTGGATATAGCTGGTAAAACTGGCACAGCCGAGGTCGGCAGTCGTCAGCCCCACGCTTGGTTTACCGGTTTTGCGCCTTTTGATTCACCGCAAATTGTTGTGACGATACTTTTAGAAAATGCGGGAGAAGGGAGTACTTACGCGGTGCCGGTCGCTAAAGATATCCTGCAGTGGTGGGCTCTAAATCGGTGGGAAAATTAATCAATCATTTAGTGTCTTGACCATGTTATGATGTATAATGAAAGCGTGAAGGTATGATATACTATGTGTTGTATGCAGAATATTGAATATAGAATTTAGAATCAAGTTTATGAAAATCAGAATTCCCCAACAATTAATACCTATATTCCATATTCCACATTCTATATTCCATCAATGTTGTGCCCCGTTAGAAGTCTGACTTAGCACAATATCCAATCTTTTATATATGATACAATCTACCAACCAACTAAATATTCTAGTTACCATAGAAGACAAAATTCTTAAGAGAATTTTGTCTTCTGAGGCCTGCCCGCCGAATGGGCGGGACTTCTAACGGGGTATGCCCATCTCCGCATTGAGCAAACCAAAGAATTTAGGTGCCAAAGAGGCAACGATTTCAGTCAAAACACTGACGCCGCCGGTTCAGGCGTTTTTAGCCAATCTCTCGCAGAAACAGTCTTCAGTCTCAACATTGGAAGGTTCTTACATTCACGTTTCCAGCGTGATTTCTGGAGCGGCGGCATTATATGAAAAATTACGTTATAGCCTGGATTATCGTGAAGAGCACCTATTAAGACGGCATGCCATTGAACGGATCGTGAGACGTCAGCTTGAAGACCGTGGCGACTGGCATGAGTTCGCTCGTCCTTTTTTAATTGAACTAGTGCAGGCGCAATACTTAAGGAATGATTCCATTCCCGAAGCGATTGTGCCCAAAGTGCAGACCATCTTTGATCGTTATGCTGTTCTTTTCAATCTCATGGAGCAGGATAAATCGAACGAAAAAAAGACAGCTAAGGCTTGGTTGTTGGGTTTACTTTCGGCAGAGCTTGATGACGAACTCGCTCCTTCTCCAGAGCATCAGGCTCTAGTGAATCTTATGGTTAGTTACGTCATTAAAGACGACCCGCTTATGGATTGGTCGTTGGGTTCGGAAGAGAAAGAAAGACAGGTGTTTATCGCTTGTTATCGTGCTTTGTTTGCTTTTGATCCTCAGACACTACACTTTTTTTTATTATTAAAGCAAATGCCGGATTGGCGCTCACGACGCGCCGAGGATATGTCGTCTTTATGGCCATCGCTTTCTCGGCAGTATTTCAATACTGAACAGGCCTTGCGGCATCCCGCTGGTTTAAAACTATATCGCGCCTTAAAGTCTCGCGTCATTGTTTTTCATGCCTTGAAAGATATCGCCATGAAATACCCCGGCGGAGCTCGTGAGCTTTTATTGAACGAACCAAGATTACGATCCGAGCTAGAGGAGATTTGTCAAAAATATTATCGCGGCACCCGTCGTCGTTTGTACCGTAGCGCCGTTCGTGCTACCGTATATATTTTTTTAACCAAGATTATCTTGGCTTTAATAGCCGAAGCCCCGGCCGAACAATTTATCTATGGCGCCGTGCTTGCTACCCCCATAGTTATTAACACGGTTTTTCCTCCTAGCTTGATGTTTTTATTGACGGCGACCACCCGTTTTCCGGGTCGGACAAATACCCGAGAAGTTGTTAGGGTAATGATAGAGCTGCTTTATGGAGGAGAACGCCGGGTATTTTCTAAAGTTAAAAATCCGGTCGGTTCGTCAGTTTTTTTGGTTAGTGTATTTTCGCTTTTTTATCTTCTTACCTTCACCATAACTTTTGGCGGAATTATTTTAATCCTGCATCGTTTACACTTCACCTTTATTGGCACAGGATTTTTTCTGCTCTTTTTAACCGTTGTTTCTTTTTTTGCCATTCGTATTCGTCAACCAGTGCGCGATCTTTTTGTGAGCAGTCAGCGGGAAAATATTTTATTGGTGCTCATTAATTTTTTCTCTTTACCTATCTTGCGAGTCGGCCAGTTTGTTTCTTTAACTTCAGCTAAATTCAATGTCTTTCTGTATTTATTTGACTATTTATTGGAAGCGCCATTCAAATCGTTTTTGATAGTATTTGAGGATGTGCTCGGCTTTTTCCGCGAACAACGGGAAGATATTGTCTAAGTCCATGCTCAAACGGATTAACATCGCCGCGGTTGCCGTCATCGTGATACTGACCTTGGTTTTTGGTTGGCAAGTCCTGTATCGTCGTTTAGAACCGGTTGATTTGAATTTTGTTGTAACTTCCTGGCCAGCCTCACGACTTATTTATGCGGTTGAATCAAGGGGTTTGTTTAAAAAGTATGGCCTTAAAGTGAAAATTATTGATGTCGGTGGTAATTATGAGCGCGCCGTTGAAGCATTGCGTCAAGGAGAAGCTGATGGCGGATCTTTTGTGCTATCTGAACCATTGCGCTTGACAGCGGAGGGGCTGCCAATAAAAGTAGTGGCCAGTATTGATTATTCATCTGGGGCTGATGGTATTGTGGCGGTGCCGGATATTCAATCGCTCCAGGATTTGCGAGGACGTCGCGTCGCTGTTCCGGTTCAAGGCTTTGGGCACCTCCTTTTTCAAGAGGCCTTAAGACGCGCCGCGTTGTCTGAAGATGACGTGATTATCGTGCCGCAAGAACCATTAGGCGCGGTGCGCGCTTTTTTGGCTCATCGCGTTGATGCCGTAGTGAGCGTTGAACCTTATTTGAGTTTGGCTGTCGCGCGGCGGCAAAGTCATCTTCTTTTCTCTTCAGCCGAAACCCCGGGGCTCATTTCAAACGTCATCGCCTTTCGCGAAGAATATGTTTTATCTCATCCGAAAAAAGTTGCCGCTTTTTTGAGAGCTTGGTTTGATGTTATTGATTATTTTGAACACGGCGAAGCGGAAAGGCAGGAAGTTATGGCCATTGCCGCCATTGCGTCGGGGGTAACATTGGCTAATTTAGAAGATGAATTTCGTGGTATTGAGCTGCTGAATTTTGCCGGCAATGCCATTGCTTTCACTTACGGCAATGATATTACTTCTCTTTATGGCAGCGGCGAAAGACTGTTAGAGTTTTTGGAATCAACGGGGCGAATTTTAAAACCGGTTAGTGTGTTCAAGGTTTTAGAGCCATCATTCATACGGAGCGGGTTGCGATGATCAGTATCAAGACCGAACGTAAGCTTGTTTGATAATGGACTGGCTCTATATTCGTGGTATGTTAATATTATGGTCAACGAAGTTTATAAATTAATTATCATTGGTTCTGGACCCGCCGGCTTAACCGCCGCTATTTATGCGGCGCGGTCTAGTTTGTCGCCTCTGGTCATTACCGGACATGAAGAGGGTGGCCAATTAACATTGACTACTGATGTTGAAGATTTCCCCGGCTTCCCTGAAGGATTGCAAGGTCCTGAATTAATGGACCGGATGAAGCGTCAGGCGGAACGATTTGGTACTAGTTTTATTGGTGATAGTGTTGTGGCTGTGAATTTCAAAGAGCGCCCTTTTACTGTTTCAATGCACGACCAGGAACTGAAAGCGCAGAGCGTTATTGTGGCCACCGGCGCCAGCGCCCGTTGGTTAGGATTGCCATCAGAGCAGCGCCTAATAGGGCATGGCGTATCCAGTTGCGCTGTTTGCGATGGTTATTTTTTCAAGAATAAGGAAGTGGTTGTGGTGGGCGGGGGAGACAGCTCTATGCGGGAGGCTATTTATTTAGCCAAGCTGGCCAGTCAAGTTACGATAGTTCATCGGAGGGAGTCCTTTCGCGCCCAGCAAATTCTTCAAGATAGGGCCCGAGCCAACTCTAAGATATTTTGGTGTGTGCCAATGGAAGTTACTGAAGTTTTGGGCGCCAGCATGGTTTCCGGGGTGCGTCTTAAAAACATAACAACAGGCGAGATTAAAACGATTAATTGTCAAGGAGTCTTCGTCGCTATCGGACACAAACCCAATACTGAACCATTTCGTGGAGAGCTTGGTCTTGACGAAGCAGGCTATATTATCAGTCCTGACGGCGTGCATACGAACATCGCCGGAGTATTTGTGGCTGGCGATGTTGAGGATCAAAAATACCGCCAGGCCGTAACTGCGGCCGGTCGGGGCTGTGCCGCGGCCATGGAAGCCGAAGAATACCTTGAGAATTTGAAATCAGAATTCAAAAGTTAAAAGTCAAAATTACAATGCAAAATTTAAAAGCTTTTGACTTACACTTTTGCCTTTTACATTTTAACTTTTGAATTATTGTCATGGACACTCTCGCTCATGGACTTTGGGCCAATGTTATTTATCAGCGACAGCGCGCGGCTGATCGGTGGTGGGCGATATTTTTTGGCGTGGCCCCTGATTTATTTTCTTTTGGTCCGTTTATGATCTCCAGAATTTTATTTGGAACTTTTGGCGTTGGCCGTCCGGAGGTAGAATCCATACCATTGTACGTTTCTTTTATATACAATTACACACATAGTGCCGTAATTTTTTTAGTCGTTTTTGGCTTAGTGGCGCTATGGCGTTCGGGTAAAATTTGGTGGCCGCTTGCCGCCTGGGGTCTGCATATTTTGATTGATATTGGTACGCACACTTACGAATTTTTTCCGACACCTTTCTTGTTTCCCCTCTCATCATGGAAAGTAAACGCCATTAATTGGGCCGATCCGACATTTATGATAGTCAACTACAGTTTGCTGGTGTTGGCTTATCTAGAGATATACAGGCGCCGGTTGAAGTCAAAATTCAAAAGTTAGAAGTCAAAATTACAATGCAAAATTCAAAAGCTTTTGACCTTGAACTTGTACTTTTGCCTTTTTGATTTTATTGTTTTACGGCTTATAGCTTATGGCTTTCACGCTTTACATCGTTGCTACTCCTATTGGTAATTTAAAAGATATTAGCGAGCGAGCGCGGCAAGTGCTTTCAAGTGTGCCTATTGTTTTGTCTGAAGATACAAGACGAACAAGAATCTTGATGTCCCATCTTGGTATTTCGCCTCAACTGATTTCTTATCACCACCATACTTCGTTGGCGCGCCTGAAGTCCATTCTTGATTTATTGGTTAAACATGACATGGCCTTAGTTAGTGACGCTGGCACGCCCGGCATAAACGATCCGGGCGGCAAACTAGTTGCCGAAGCCATGCGGCGTTTTGGCGAAGAGCTGCGCGTCGTGCCCGTTCCCGGGCCGTGCGCTTTGGTAGTGGCCGCGTCGGTCAGCGGTTTTCCGATGGACGAATTTACATTTATGGGATTTCCGCCGCATAAGAAGGGGCGCCAAAATTTTTTTAATCAAGTTGCCGCGACTTCAGGTAGCGTCGTCTTTTATGAATCGCCGCACCGCATAGTCAAGGCCTTGACGGCCTTGTCCGAGCGCGATCCAGAGCGGTTGATACTCGTCGCGCGTGAGCTGACCAAGCAATTTGAAACCCTGTATCGCGGTTCGGCCATATCATTGGCCGCTCGGCTGTCGTCTAATCCTCCGCCGGGTGAGTATGTGGTAGTGGTTTCCCCGCGCAGTTATAAAGAGTGAGAATGTTGGTTTTTGTTGTAATTTCGAATGCCTAATCTCTAAATACCTGCCCGCGGCAGGCAGGCTAAGCAAATCACAAATCCGAAATCACAAATTATAAACTTATTGGAGTTATTAGAATTTGGGACTTGGAATTTGTTTAGAAATTCGTACTTAGAGCTTAGAATTTGGTCCTGTCCGGGGGGTGTTGCCCTATTAGTGGCTCTCGTGTATACTTTTCCTTAGTATTAAATATGTTATTAACATTATAAAGGTCGTACCATTTTATTAAATCCCCGCGAATATCCTGCGCGTGAGCGTAGGGATGAAGCGATATGGATTTAATAAACCCCGCCCTTGGCGGGGTGAAGCCAGTGGCTTCATTTAATTCTTTAAATTTATAGTATGGCTAAAATGACAAAGGCGCAGATTATTGAGGCGCTGGCCAGTAAGGTGGGTGTGGCCAAGAAAGAGGTAGCTACCTTAATGGAGGAAATGACCACTCTTGCCTATCAAGAGGTCAAGCGCAACGGCGAGTTTGTGGTTCCGGGTATTGGTAAGCTTGTCAAGGTTAACCGCAAAGCCCGCATGGGACGAAATCCTGCTACTGGGGCGGAAATTCAGATTCCAGCCAAAACTGTAGTCAAATTCCGTGTGGCCAAGGCCGCCAAAGAGGCAGTACTTTAGTTTTTAAAGCTTTAAAAACTCCATAAAGCCCCCGCCCATGGCGGGGGCTTTATGCATGGTCTATTATCGTGCTGGGGGCTGTCGATGGCAAAGTACTGTAGTAATTTACCCTCCTTCGCAGAAAGCCCCCCGCCGCGGCGGGGGGTAGATGAATGCGCGAGAAGGTGTGGAGAGGTGACATGGGTAAACCCGTGGGGCTCCACCATTAACGCTAAAGTACAGATCGTCGCCAACGAGGAGCTGGAACGTTAAAAGACAAATTAACGCTTGCTAGAGTTCAAACATTCCATCACTGCGTTGCAGGATTATCAGCCTCGCCAAGCGGGGCTGGTTTTATCACCACCTTTTGTCGCAATTGCGACAGAAGGTGGCAGGGCTGTTATATGCCGCCGCTTGACAGAAAATAATCATTAAATTACAATGATTGCATTATGGTTACATTGGTCCAAAATCAGACTTATCATCACAGCAACCTCTTCGGAGAAGAGATTGGCTGTGGTTAATTTTATTTGAATCTACTTTTTTACATAAATCAACAACACCACGATCGATCCCTTCTCCGGAAGGGTTTTTTGTTTCTTGGAGAAGAATTTGCTCTTTGACAAAAAGGAGGCGGCCAAACATAAAAGCACAGTGGCAGGTATAAAAATGGTGGTTAGTTTAATTGGTATAACCGCAGCAACAGAGAAAACATAAAGGAGGAAAAATGACCAAGAAGAACGAAAACGCGCTGCGTCTCGCGCTACCCAACGGCAGCCTGGAAAAGAAGACGTTAGAGTTGTTCGCGCAGGCAGATTTGGCGATCACCGTATCGCCGCGCCGTTGCACCGGAACCGTTAGTGGTTCCATGATTGAAGAAGTGGTTTTAATGCGCCCGCAGGAAATTCCCTGGGCGGTAGAGCAAGGTAGTTTTGACCTCGGCATTTGCGGACAGGATTGCGTCAGGGAGAGTGGGGGTCGTGTTGAGGAGTTGACAATGTTGTCATACAGCAGATCTACCGATGGTCCGACGCGCGTTGTTTTGGTAACGTATGCTGACAATCCTTGTCGTGGAGTAGGGGATGTGCTAGATGATGTTCTCGTATTGAGCGAGTACCCTAACCTCACCCGGCAGTTGTTTGATACAAGCGGCAAGCGTGTTCGGGTGCGCTTTACGGCTGGCTCAACAGAGGCGATGGTGCCGGAACTTGCCCCGTATGGAGTGTGCTTGACTGAAACAGGTGCCTCGCTTCAGGCCAATAACCTTAAGATCATTGGGGTGATCATGGAGTCGCAAACCGTGATGATCGCCAAGACCGACATTGTCAAAAATTCCAAGTTGGCGAAATTGGCTCAGGATCTAAAGCGTTTGCTTCTCGGAGTGATTGAGGCCCGCGGTTACGTCATGCTAGTGATGAATGTTCCTCGTCAGCAGCTTGAGGAAATCACCGGCTGTCTGCGGGCCCTAGAGAGTCCAACAGTGGCAGGCCTGGCGGGAGGAGCATTCGTGTCTGTCAGTGCCGTGGTGTCCAAGAGAGAAGTAAACGATACTTTTCTTGAAGTGTTACGGCGCGGCGCCAGAGACGTCATTGAAATACCAATTTCAAGGATGATCAGGAGGTAGTAGCCCAAAAGAAGAAAGGGGTGTTGTCATTATAGCTATCACCCGTGTTTCTATCGGAAATGGAATAAAAGCGGCAGACGGTTGAAGGATTAATTAAAAGTCGGTGTTTTCCTTGCCAAGGGGATCAACATTACTTCTCTTAGGTCGTTCCGAGTTGGAGGAGTGGTGCGGCTTGAGTTTGTTTTCGATCGATCACCTGCGTTTGATGAAGTGCAAGGGGCGCTATCTCTTACCATCAGCGAGGGGCTGGCAGTGGTGCTGTGAAACACAGCAGGGGCCGACCGTTGTTTGGATAACGGCCGGCCTCTTTCATTTGATGAAATAAAAACATGGTTAAAGTGTAGTATAATTACCCCATTAGAAGTCTGACATAGTATAATTAATGTATCTTAGGCAATGATACGGTCTATGAATCTATTAAGCATCGTTGCTGCCATAGAAGATAAAATTCTTAAAGGAATTTTATCTTCTTAGGACTTCTAACGGGGTATGCCGAATTTGACTGATACCGATGAAGAAATAGCGGCGCGTGTGCAGGGCGGCGATACCGAGTCATTCTCCCTCCTAATGGAACGATATGAGGAAAAGATGTTGCGTTATGCCCGAAGATTTCTTTTTGGTTTTGAGGACGCGGAAGATCTCGTGCAGGAGGTTTTTATAAAGGCCTACATTAACATTCAAGGATTCAACACGCGGCGCAGATTTTCGCCGTGGCTATACCGCATTGCGCACAACGAGTTTTTGAACGCCATCAAAAAACGTCGCCACGCGCCTCTGCTTTTCTTTGATCCTGATACCATATTCCCTCACCCCGTTTCTTCCGACCGTGCTGATAGAGATTTTAATGAAAAGGAACTACGAGCAGTGCTTGAGGAGTGTCTTCATGACTTGGATCCAAAGTATCGCGAACCATTGGTTTTATATTTTTTTGAGGAGTTAAATTATCAGCAAATTAGCGACATTATGGAATTACCAGTCTCCACCGTTGGCGTTAGATTAAAGCGAGGCAAAGAGATGCTTCGCAAAGTTTATAAAAAATTACACCCGTTTTATGAATGATAAACCACACAAAAAATCCATTCACGAAGCCGTGCTAGAACGCATTCGGGGCGGTGAAGTGACTATGCGTCCGCGTTGGCATTTTATGCTCAAAGCCACGCTTGTGGTCGCCGGCATTGCCCTGGCTGGGTTAACTCTGCTCTTTGTTGTGAGCTTAGCCATGTTTGCTTTGAGAGCAAGCGGGGTGTGGTTTATGCCGGCCTTTGGCTGGCACGGATTTGCCGTTTTCCTCTGGTCTTTGCCAAAGCTTCTCATTCTTCTCGCCATAGTTTTTATAATTATCCTTGAGCTTTTGGTGCGACACTATGCCTTCGCCTACCGGCGCCCTCTTCTCATTTCAGCACTGATGGTAATTGCGCTTGCTTTGCTTGGCGGATTTTTGGTTATAAAAACCACCTTCCACTCACGGCTCTTAGAGCGGGCTGAACGCGATAGACTGCCGTTTGCTGGTTCGTTTTACCGTGAATATGGCGCGCCTCGTTTTAGAAACGTTCATATTGGTGAAGTGACAGAAGTGACCGAGCAAGGGCTCGCGATTAAGACTCGTCGCGACGAAGTATTGAGGATTGTGGTAACGCCAGAAACCCGTTTTCCGTTCGGGTTAGATCTTCAGCCGGGCGACCGAGTGGTCGTCTTTGGAGAACGTGATGACGATACCGTGCAAGCGCTAGGTATTAAGAGAATTGATTCCGAAGAAAACCCTTGGCGAGTCCGTGGTAATCGTCGCCCAGCGCCACCTCCATTTTTTCATCAATACAATGGACAATAGAATTTCTACAAAATTTTTTTCATACCTTAGGGCTCATAAGGCACAAACTTTTGTGGCTCTCTTGATTATTTCCGGCGTCGGCTATTATGGTTATCAAAAATTTACTGCCAAAGAAGTTTTGCCGCAGTATATTACCGCGCCAGTTGAGAGAGGAACGCTCATCGTTTCAGTGAGCGGCACGGGGCAGGTGGCAAGTTCAAACCAGATTGATGTGAAGCCGAAAGCCTCTGGTACGGTAGTCAGGGTAGCCGTGCAGACAGGCAAAGAAGTTGCCGCCGATTCCGTATTAATTGAGCTTGACGACAGTGATGCTTTAAAAACCGTGCGTGACGCCAGTGTCAACTTGGAAAGCGCGAAACTTTCTTTGGATAAACTTAAACAGTCCGCTGATACGCTTTCAATTCTTCAGTCCGAAAACGCTCTGGTGAGCGCCAAGGATAATTTGGAGAAGTTAAAACTCTCGCAAACGACAGATTATGAGAAAGCGCAGGAGTCCAAACAGAAAGCGCTTGATAACATCACTAAGGCCTATGAAGACGCTTTCAATGAAATTTCCAACTCCTTTCTTGATTTGCCGACAATCATGACAAAACTGGATGATATCCTTCATGGTCAAGAAATCGGTAAGGCGGATAAATCAATCGGCTCCGGTTACATCAACACAAGCACTCTTATCAACACTTTGAGCAATACTACCGATGATAGAACTAAAATTCAGCCATTTATCAATTACGCGGAGAACGATTATTCGGCGGCGCGCAGTGCTTACAATGTTAATTTATTGAGCTACCAAACTGCCAGTCGATTTTCGGAGCGTTCGGTCACTGAAGTATTGCTGACGGAGACGATTGAAACTACAAAGCGCGTTACGGAAGCCGCCAAAAGCCAAACCACCCTTTTTGATACTTGGACCGATCTGCGGACGTTGCGTAACGCCACTGATTATCAGCAGGTCGCCAGCAAAGTGGCAGAGTATCGCGCCAATCTCACTACCTACAATGGCCAGGTGAATGGACATTTATCAAATCTTCTTGCTGTTCAGAGGACATTGCAAGATAACAAAGACGCTGTTGTTAGCGCGGATAGAGATCTCAAAGCGATGGATCAAAATAATCCTCTGGATTTGTCCGCGGCTGAACAGGCGGTTAAAGAGAAAGAGGTCTCGCTTTTAAAACTTAAAGCCGGTGCTGATTCTCTTGACATACAAACTCAAGAATTGGCAATCCGTCAAAGAGAGAATGCGTTGGCTGACGCGCGGCAGAAGCTCGCCGATTATACCGTTCGCGCGCCGCTCGCCGGGGTTGTCGCCAAGCTTAACGTAAAGCTCGGCGACCCCGCGTCTTCCTCAACCGCGGTTGCTACTTTGATAGCGAAGCAAAAGATTGCTGAAGTGTCATTAAACGAGGTGGATGTTGCTAAAGTGCAGGTTGGGCAAAAAGCGACCTTAACATTTGACGCTGTCCAAGGATTGACTATCACGGGCGACGTTGTAGAAATAGAAACAATAGGAACAGTTAGTCAGGGAGTGGTTTCGTATAACGTAAAAATTGGTTTTGATACACAAGATGAACGCATTAAACCGGGCATGAGCGTGTCCGCGGCAATCATTACTGACGTCAGGCAAGATGTGTTGATGGTGACGGGTAGCGCTGTGAAGTCTCAAAACGGGCAAGGATCCTACGTTGAAATGCTCAAAGATGGTACACCGGAACGCCGCTCGGTCGAAGTTGGTCTTTCTAACGATTCAGTGACAGAAGTTTCTGGTGACATCCGTGAAGGCGAAGAGGTGGTAACGCAAACCATTACTTCAGAGAGCAGTAATACTACAACGCAACAGCGTTCAGGCGGTAGTCTTTTCCCGGTTGGCGGTTTCCGAGTTGGAGGGGGTAGGTAGATGCGGGCGTTTTTTGGAATCGTGGTGGTACTTATCGTTGGCGTCGCGGTGGTTAGTTATACTGCCGCGCACCGTAGCGGGTCAATAAGTGAATCTGTTTCAACGACGGAAGTTGAGTTTGAATTATTCGACGACATCAATGTGGCTGTTCCGTCACGATTTGGAGATTTAGAAACATGGCGAAGACCTGTCGGACCGCCACGTGTGGGGTTGCAGGTTGGACACTGGAAACGCGAAGAACTCCCCGATGAGCTCAAACGACTTCGGGAGCGTGGTGGCGGAGCAAGTGGTGGCGGCAAGGCCGAGTGGGAAATTAACTTGGCTATCGCCGAGGAGACGAAAGAGTTTCTGGAGGCGAAGGGAGTAATAGTTGATATTTTGCCGTCCACTATTCCGCCAGCGTACTGGGCGGATGTCTTTATCGCCATCCACGCCGATGGCAATGTAAATTCGGAGGTTTCAGGATTTAAGGTTGCCGCACCGCATCGTGATCTAACAGGCCGAGCGGGAAGCCTCGTCGATACTCTTGAAGCGGAGTATGCTCGCTCTACTGGTCTTAGGCTCGATTTTAACGTTACTCGTAATATGAGAGGTTATTACGCCTTCAACTGGCGCCGTTATGAGCATGCGGTTCATCCGATGACTGTGGCGGCTATTCTGGAAACAGGGTTTTTGACGAGCCCCGTGGATCAGCGAGTCATCGTTGCCCAGCCCCGGATAGCCGCGCGGGGTATAGCGGACGCCGTGTTGAAATTCCTAGACGTATGATTGAGTGTCGGAGTATCACAAAGATCTACCTTAATGGCGGCCAGGAGACGACCGTCTTGCGGAGTGTGTCGTTCAACATTGCCAACGGCGAATTTGTAGCCATCATGGGTCCATCGGGCTCTGGTAAATCAACATTGATGCATATTTTGGGGTGTCTGGATTCGCCGACGAGTGGTCAGTATCTGCTTAATGGCCATAATGTGGCGGAGCTCTCTGATGATGCACTTGCTGACATTCGTAGGGAAAAAATCGGTTTCGTGTTTCAGGCCTTCAACCTCCTGCCGCGCGCAACAGTGCTCCGAAACGTAGCTTTGCCGCTTGTTTACGCCGGCATTAGTCGGTCGGGACGAGAGGAGGTCGCTAAGAAGTCTTTGGCGGCCGTGAACTTGGAAGAATCGCATTACAATCATTTATCAAACCAGCTCTCGGGCGGTCAGATACAGAGAGTGGCCATTGCCCGAGCACTCGTCAATAATCCGGCAATTATTTTGGCGGATGAGCCGACTGGCAATTTGGACACAAAGACTGGCGAGGCGGTTCTTGCCACTTTTGAATCTTTAAACAAACAAGGACGAACCATAGTGCTCATTACTCACGAACGTGATGTGGCCGCGCACGCCAAAAGAATTATTCACATTCGCGACGGCCAGATTATTAACGACGAAAAAACAAGGTAAAATTATTATGAAGATTAGTGACCTATTTGAAGAAACATACGCGGCAATCGTCGTCAATAAGGTGCGATCAAGCCTTACTATACTTGGCATTGTGATTGGCATTGGCTCGGTTATTGCCATGGTGTCAATCGGCCAAGGAGCACAGGGTTCTATTGAATCAAGCATCCAATCAATTGGCTCAAATCTTGTGCTCGTGACGCCGGGGTTCCAGCGCGGCCCCGGTAGCCAGGTGTCAGGCGGACGGGGAAGCGCCCAGACGCTGACGCAAGAAGACGCGGACGCTATTATTAAGGAAGTCACACTAGCTAAAGCAGTGGCGCCAGAAATATCTCGTCGTTATCAAATCACTGTACGCGGAAAAAATACTAACACGTCTGTAATTGGCACAGTCGCGTCGTATGCCGAAGTGCGTAATGTGAAATCTGCGAGCGGTTCGTTCATTACTGATCAGAGTGTGAGGAGTCTGTCCAAGGTAGCAGTGCTTGGGCCAACCACGGTGAGTGATTTATTTGGCGCTGGCGTTGATCCTATTGGCCAAACAATTCGCATTAATAAAGTAGATTTCAAAGTGATTGGCGTTACTAAATCCAAGGGTGGCAGTGGATTTAGTAATCCTGACGATGCTGTGTATGTGCCATTAAGTACGGCCCAGAGGTTTTTAGCGGGCGACAATTATGTTACAACGATTAGTGTTGAGGCCGAGGACGCCAGTACCATGAGCGCAATTCAGCAGCAGATTACGGCGTTACTTATGGCTCGTCATAATATTGCTAATCAGCAACTTGCTGATTTTCAGGTGATTAATCAATCAGATATTGTTGCCGCCGCTTCTAGCGTGACCGGCATCTTCACTATTCTTCTGGCCTCTATCGCCGGCATTTCTTTGTTGGTTGGCGGTATAGGAATTATGAATATGATGCTGACCACGGTCACCGAACGAACGCGCGAGATTGGGTTAAGGAAAGCCATTGGCGCGCATCGCGGCGATATTAATCGGCAGTTTTTGTCGGAGGCGGTTACGCTCACTCTTATTGGTGGAGGTCTTGGTATTCTTTTGGGCTGGATTTTAGCCTCGGCCGTGACACAATTTGCAGGTATCGCCACAACTATTTCTTTGAGTTCGGTGGCGCTCGCTTTTGGCGTGTCCGCCGCGATCGGCATTGTTTTCGGTTATTACCCCGCACGGCGAGCTTCAAAGTTAAACCCTATTGACGCATTGCGGTATGAATAAAATATTTTAATTATTATTGAGTTTATATATGAACAAAATACTCATCACGGGAGCCGTTCTTATTATCATAGGGGGTGGCGCTTTTTATGGCGGAATGAGGTACGCCGAAAGTAAAAGACCGCAAGGCCGCGGAGTAGGAGCTTCTCAGAATTTACAAAATATGTCTGCCGAACAACGTCAGCAAATGATACAGCAATTTCGCAATGGTAGTCCAAACGGTCGGAGGGATGTGGCGGGCGGAGAATTTATCAACGGAGAAATAATCGGCAAGGACGACCAGAGCGTCACGATAAAGCTTCGTGATGGCGGCTCCAAAATTATTTTTCTTTCGGGCAGTACCAACATTGGCAAAACTGTCGAGGGCAGTGCCGGTGATTTAGAAGTTGGCAAACAAGTGATGGTGAACGGTACTGCCAATAGCGACGGCAGCATTACCGCCGAGTCTATTCAAATAAGATCATTATTGCCGGTTCAAGGTCAGTAACATTTCCGGCAGTAATTATACTGTGGTACCATAAATGCGTACAAAAAGGTATGTATAAATCTTTTATCTTTTTCGGACTGTTCTTCGTTGTAGTGGCGGCGGTTATATACTATTCATATCATCAGCCAAAAGAGATCATCAGGGATCAAGATGTGAGCCTTTTGTCCACGACTTCACCACCGATAACTCAAAACACAGAGTTAGCTCCAACTGAACGTGTTCCTGCATTGTCAGGGTGGCCGTTGCCAGATGCCTTGAAGCGTATTACAAAAAAGCTGTTTGGCATTAAAATTTCACCAGAGAATTCACCGGTACAACCGGAGCGTTTTAGTGGTTATCATACAGGTGTTGATTTTGAAACATTTTTTGATGAACAAAACAAGGATGTGCCGGTCTATGCGATTTGTGATGGGGCGTTGTTGATGAAAAAGTGGGCTTCAGGTTACGGCGGGGTTGTTGTGCAGGGATGTGTTATTGACAATCAGGACGTGACAGTTATTTATGGCCATGTACGCCTAGCCAGTGTTGCAGTTTCAGTGGGTCAAGAAGTTATCGCCGGAGAGAAAATCGCTGCTTTGGGTAATGCGTATAGCAATGAGACAGATCATGAACGAAAGCATCTACACCTTGGTATCCACAAGGGTGCGGCAATAAATATCAAAGGGTATGTTAGCACTCAAAATGATTTACAAGATTGGATTGATATTAACAGGGTGGTCGGTGGGCATTCTTTGTAAGCATATAGAATAGAATTTTACCCCGTTAGAGAATGCCACTCCGCCCCGCCGCAGCGGGGTAAAGCCGAGGAGCTTCACTCCCCGTTTATTGTATTACCTTCTTCAATCAGATAGTTTTCATTCGCTATCTCACGCTGTGTTATGAGAAGATAAACAAAGAGAAAAGCGGCAGCGTACATTATTCTGAAAATAATAACCGTCCAGTTTTTAATTAAGCCGCTTTGCTCAATACTGCCAAGCACTAAGTAAGTTATGATGGCGATAGAGTAAAGAGACTCAATAAGAGCATTTTGATCGCGACTTTGCCTCCAACGATACAACCACGTTGCGATATCGTATATAAGTATAGCTATAATAATTGCCACCTCCACATTAAAGATTATCAATGAACCGCTATTTAAAAAAGACTTAGCCGAGAAGAATGTTAGATCCCGCAAAACCAGTCCGCCCGGCTGAATTATCAACCAAATGGCCACGACAATAGGCATTATTGTGGCTAGGCCAAGAATATCGGCCAGTCGTTTATCGTCAAAAAATTTTAGTCCGACATAATAAATCAAGGGTAGCCCGCTTGAAAAAATAGCGGATTGGAGCAGTAAATCCACATAATGTAGCCAAGAGCCTAGATATCCAAACCCGATTAATGAATATTTAATAGATATCAGGATCCAGGCGATGGCCGTAAAGAACCAAAACCAGCTGTACGACTTCATCACCCTTGTCAGTTTGTCATAGCGTTGGTAGAGAAATATTATTAAGGATATGGCAGTTCCCGCAATAATAGTACTCACTATTGCATTAAAGATAAGGCCTATATTGAGAGTAGTGGGTCCCATAATTCTATTATAGCATAAATATTTTAGGTTTGAGCCGGGTCGTATCTTTTGACAATTTACTCAAAGGGTTTTATTATTGATTAGGCATTTGAATAATACTATTTATGATGAAATTTTTTAAAAAACCTTCTGTCATCATTTCAATTTTAATTATTGCGGCGGTATCCGTTTTGTTATACTGGCGATATGGACGCCCGGGAGCGCCACTCTATGACACAGTAACGGTATCGCGCCATTCAATCTTTCAGGAGGTCAGCGTGACCGGGCGGGTCAAGCCGGCTGAAGACGTGAATTTGGCCTTTGAACGTGGCGGAAAAGTGTCCAAGGTTAACGTGAAAGTTGGAGAGATGGCAACGATAGGGCAAGCCTTAGTTGAACTTGATACTAAAGAGTTAGCGACGGACTTGCGCAAAGCAGAGGCGGCCTTGAAAAGTGCCGAAGCGCTTAGTGCTCAATATGAAGCGGCTCTGGAAGCCCAAAGAGCCAAACTAGACGAACTCAAGCGCGGCACCAGACCAGAAGAACTGGCCGTTGCTGAAACCAAAGTTTTAAGCGCTAAGCAAATTCTGGCTGATGCCGAAACCGATCTCGCTAATATTGAGCACCAAGCCGATATTGATCTGGCAAATTTCTATGTGAACGTGCCCAATATTTTAAATGATGCTTTAGCCAAAACAGACGATGCGGTGACAAAACAGACGGATGAATTTTTCTCCGATGATAACACTAATCCGCGCTTGACTTTTGTAACAGCTAATTCGCAGGCGCAAATTGACGTTGAGCGTCAGCGTTTAGAAATGACGGCGATGCTAGCATCTTTTAGGGCTGATTTAAGTTCACTTTCAGTCGGCAGGACGGAACTTGACGCGGCTATGAACCAGGCCATTTCTAGGTTGATTTCAGCGAGAGATTTCTTAACGCGCCTAACTGATACTGTTAATACTTCAACCAGTTTGTCCCAAACCACCGTTACTACTTATAAAGGATATTTAAATACGGCTCGTACTAATGTCAATACGGCAATTACCAGCGTGAGTTCTGGGCAGCAGTCAATTGCTAGTAAAAAAGCGGCCAATAAGGACTCCATTGACTCCGCTCGCGCCAAAGTCAGCCAAGCACAAAATTCTCTTGTCATGGCCGAGGACGAACTGGTTCTTAAGCGCGCCGGTGCAACCACTGAACAACTGAAAGCTAAAGAAGCAGAGGTTCGTCAGGCCGAAGCAAACTTGCGCGCGCAGGTGGCGGCGGTGTCGCAGGCCTCTGCCGCCTTGGATAATTTGAGCGCCCAATTGGATAAAACCGTTCTCAAGTCCCCAATTAACGGCATCGTCACAAAACAGGAAGCCGAAGTGGGGGAAATTATCACGGCCAGTGTTTCTATCGTCTCAATCATTTCGTCCGCTAATTTTGCCATTGAAGCTGACGTGCCGGAAGCTGATATTGCCAAAATAGGAGTTGGCGCCCTGGCCGACGTAACGTTAGATGCCTATGGCGATGATGTGATTTTTAAAGCCGCGGTGTCCGCCATTGATCCGGCCGAAAAGATTATTGAAGGGGTGGCCACCTACAAAATTACATTGCAGTTTTCTAACGGCGACAGCCGGATTAAATCAGGAATGACGGCTAATGTTGAGGTGGTGGGTGGGCGGCGCGATAATGTTTTAGCCGTTCCTCAAAGAACAGTGGCGGTTAAAGACGGTCGCAAAACAGTTCAAGTAATGAATGACGACGCAAGCATTCTTGAGGTGCCGGTCAAAACAGGTTTGCGCGGCTCCGATGGTTATATTGAGATTATAGAAGGCTTGAAAGAAGGAGACAAAGTAATCGTGGCTACGAAAACAAAATAGTAGATATTACCCACGCACCAGTCCGCCTCGGGCGGACGGTGCGGGGTTCCGCTCCACGGAACCCCGTTCGGCAAGAAGCCATCCGCCCGGGGCGGATAAAGCCATGGAGCTTCACAATACGTCATGGCGCTCATTGACCCCGCACCAAATTTACTATTATTATCAAAATTTACATGCAAGAAACAACAGAACATGTAAATCATAATGGACGATCCCCGCTTATTTTGGTGCGGGGTTTAGAGAAGACTTATTATAGCGAGGGAGTGCCAACCCCAGTATTGCATGGTCTGACATTTTCAGTGGAGTCCGGAGAATTTGTCGCTATTATGGGCCCGTCCGGCTCTGGCAAATCAACTCTTTTACATATTTTAGGTTTTCTTGATGAACCCACTGGCGGCCAGTACCTTTTTGAGAGCAAAACTGTTGAGGAGTATTCACCCACAGAGCTGGCCCATGTCAGGAACGAGCGCATGGGTTTTATTTTTCAAGCGTTCAATTTGTTGCCGCGGATGGCCATTTTAGAAAATGTTAGACTGCCGCTTCTTTATTCCAACATATCACCCAGAGAATGGGACGAGCGCGCCCAAAAAGCTTTGGAGGCGGTAGGTTTATCTCATCGCTTGAGCTTTGAGCCGTCCCAGCTTTCCGGTGGCGAAAAACAGCGCGTGGCCATCGCCAGATCGTTGGTCACCAACCCCTCGGTTATTTTTGCTGATGAGCCCACCGGTAATCTTGATTCACGCTCCGGCCAGGCAGTGATGGAGATTCTAGAAAAGTTGAATACTGAAGACAAGCATACGATTATTCTTATTACCCACGAAACTTATACGGCCGAGCATGCCGCGCGCGTTATTAATATTAAGGATGGATTGATAGAAAGTGATAGAAGGGTTGATCATCGTCTGAACGCTCATGAAAATTTTATAAAGTGATTTACCCGCCTAAATTTTTGTTAAATGACTTTACTATACAGTTTTAAAACATCTCTTAGGGGGCTGCGGATCAATAAATCGCGTTCTGCCTTAACTATCCTTGGCATTGTTATTGGCGTTGGGGCCATTATCATGGTCGTGGCGCTTGGCCAGGGCGCTCAAGATTTGATCTTGAATCAAATTCGCGGTATCGGCTCAAAAACCATTGCCGTTGTTCCGGGACGGCATCCAAAGGGGCCGAGCGATGTCGTGCAAACATTCAGTGACTCATTGAAAGAACGCGATCTCAAGGCCCTAAAACAAAAATCCAACGTGCCTTACGCCGAAGACGTGATGCCGATTGTTTTTGGCGGCACAAGCGGCGAATATCAGGGGGAGACATACTGGTTTACGATTTTTGGAGGCACCGAGCAAATGGCTAATCAATTTGATATTTCTCCCGATCGCGGCTTATTTATAGAGCCAGAAGACGTTACCGGCCGCGCGGACGTTATTGTTATTGGTGCTAAAGTGAAACAAGAACTTTTTGGCGAGACAGACCCCATTGGTCAAAAAATAAAAATTAAGGGCCGGAACTTTCGCGTTATTGGCACCATGCCGAGCAAGGGACAGTTGGCTTTTTTCAATCTTGATGAAGTAGGCATTATGCCTTACACCACGGCCCAACAATATGTTTTTGGCATCAAACATTATAATCGCATTATTGTAAGCGCGACGTCCGAGGAGTTGATTCCTGAAACAGTCGCCGACATTAAACAGACTCTGCGCGATAATCACGGCATTACCGATCCGGCCAAAGATGATTTTTTTACGGAAACGCAAGGAGAGGCCATTGAGCAGGTGAGCGTCATAACCAACATTCTGACTTTGTTTCTGGCGTCGGTGGCCGCTATCTCGCTTTTGGTTGGGGGAATAGGAATTATGAATATAATGCTGGTTTCCGTGACCGAGCGAACGCGTGAAATTGGACTCCGCAAGGCCGTGGGCGCGACCGAAGGGAACATTATGACGCAGTTTCTTCTGGAAGCGAT
>Ga0155697_139_pt1 | contig 98858 bp, 100 predicted proteins | sample RifCSPlowO2_01_FD_107354 | JGI IMG/M metagenome (GOLD analysis project Ga0155697, IMG submission 107354) | Candidatus Uhrbacteria bacterium RIFCSPLOWO2_01_FULL_47_25 | reverse complement strand
GCTGATGCTATTTACAAGTGTTTATAAAAATTTTTAATGTATAATTATGGATTACGCGCTTAGTTTAAGAAAACCAATTTTGAGTTTTAGCGACCTAATTTTATATTTTTGGGCTATCGCCTTAGTGATTGATTCATAATCAACATAGTTATAAATTATTTTTTTTATATCTTGCAATTATATGACACGAGAAGAAGAGCTTGAGATAAAAATTGCTCAAAAAATTCCCTTGATAAACCGTTCTGTTAAGAAAATTTACGCTATTTTAACGTTTGAAGTTGGCGGGGTAAGTTTATTGGGACTCCTTATTATTATATTAGTAATAACCCTTAATTTTCGTGTTTTGCAAAATAAACTTTTTGATGAGCTAAGAGTTAATCCCAAAGCAAAACGAGTAGGCCCGTTACAGTTAAAGAGTAATTATGTCGTGAGTTTAATTCCTGAATCAGGGGGCGCTATTCAGGCCCAGACTACGTCGGATAAACTTATTGACGGAGTCATAGGGACCCAAGCGGCGCCCGGAAATATAAATATTGATTATGTGGTGGATCTTGGAGGAAATGTGGAATTGAGCGAGGTCGTGCTATATTGGGGTACTATGGGAACTGATCCAAATTATATTAAGAACTGGAAACTAGAAGGAAGATTAGGCGTATCTGACGACAGTCCATGGATTCTCTTGGAGGATGGTGGTTTTCCACTTGCCTCAAGGTCAATTGTAAAAGTAGATAAAAAGGAACTCTCGCAACTTCGGGTTCAAGCCGAGGGATCTAATTATATTGGCATTTATGAACTTACCGTGAACGGAAAACGTATTAAATAAACACGCAATCTATGGATTATAAAGTATTGATTACCACTTCTGGGACAGGATCTCGCTTGGGTGGAATTCCGCAACACACAAATCCAGTGCTCGTAAGAGTTGGCCGTAAACCCGCCCTTGCTCATATTATTGATGCCTATCCGTCTGAAGTTGAGAGCGTTATTACCCTTGGACATTTTGGCCAACAGGTTAAAGATTTTGTTAAGCTCGCTTATCCTACTCGGAAGTTTGCCTTTGTTGAAGTTGATAAATATCAAGGACCGGGCAGTAGTCTAGGTTATTCTATGCTAAAAGCCAAGGATTATCTTCAATGCCCCTTCGTTTTTCATGCGAGCGATACTATTGTCAAAGAACCAGTATTGCCTCCGTCATCCAACTGGAGCGGCGGTTTTAAAGGAAACGATTCGGCAATCTATAGTTCGTTTCAGGTGAACGATAATTATATTAAAGAAATTAAAAACAAGGGCAATCTTGATTTTGATTATATTCATATTGGCTTAGTAGGAGTTCATGATTATCAGGAATTTTGGTCGCATCTTGAAAGACTCTATCTTGCTGACCTTAATGACGGAAGTTTAAATGATTGCCGAGTAATAAATGAGATGATTAAAAATGGCAAGGAGTTTGTTGTACGGCCGTTTGAAACATGGCATGATATTGGCAATACAGAAAGCCTTGAACACGCTCGGGAGTATTTCAGCGATGGTATTCCCGTTAATTCAAAGGATCATATCAGTAAAATCCTTGAAGAGATCGATTTTGTATTGGGCAAGATTGACATAGGGCAAACAGAGAGATTGGCACAGGCAGTTTTGAACGCTCAAACAATTGTCGCCTGCGGCGCGGGGCGGGTAGGTATGGCTGTACGTGGATTTACCATGCGCTTGGGGCATCTTGGATTACGAGCGTTTACCTTGGGAGATTCAGTGGTGCCCGCGATTGGGCAGGATGATCTATTTTTGGTCGCTTCTGGCTCTGGTGAGACGCAGACAATTTATGATCTTGTGACCCTCGCCAAGGATCGGGGAGCAAGAATAGCGCTTGTTACTGCGAATCCAGAGTCACGCATGGGTAAGCTCGCTGATATTGTGGTGGTGATTCCCGCCCCTTCAAAAACTAAGCCAATTGATGGGTTTAGGAGTATTCAGCCAATGACAACGTTAAATGAACAATGTTTAGGAATTTTTTTTGATGCTATAGTACTCCGCCTTATGCTTGAAACTGGTGAGATGCATGAAACTATGTGGTCACGGCATTCTAATCTTGAATAATATGGGAACTTCAGCTACACGGTCTTATACTTTAACAGCTTCGCTTATCTGCGCCAATATGTTGGAGTTAGGCGAAGAGATTAAGCGACTGGAAAAGGGCGGTATTGAATCACTCCATTTTGATGTCATGGATGCTTTGTTTGTGCCACGGTACGGATTACATCCCGAAATGCTTGCCGAAATTCGCTCAATAACTTCGTTGCCAATTCATGTTCACGCTATGGTTGAGGATATTGAGCCATACATCGAGACATTCGTAAAAGCCGGCGCAACGACTATTATGCCTCATGTAGAGTCGCACCGACACCTGCATCGCGCGCTAAAAAAAATACGCGACGCTGGTGCCAATGCCGGCGCGGCACTCAATCTCGCCACGCCGCTGAATGTGCTGGATTATGTCTTGGACGATATTCAAGTTGTGATGCTGATGGCTATTAACCCGGGAATAGTTGGACATAAGCTTATTCCAAGGGTACTAGACAAGATTAGCGATTTGAAAAAAAAATTTGCAGGGCGCGCGATTGAAATAGAGATTGATGGAGGAGTCACTCCTGAAAGCGCGCCAGAAATGGTGCGCCGCGGGGCGACACGACTCGTTTGCGGAAGTTCCACGATATTTAAGCAGGGTGAAAACGTAGCCGAAAGAATAAAAGACTTGCAAGAGACAATAGACGCTAATTTGAAATAAATCATGAATTATAAGGTGCTTATTACCACCTCTGGTACGGGTTCTCGTTTGGGCGATATCACAAAATATACCAACAAGGCGCTAGTAAGAGTGGGTAAAAAGCCGGCGCTTTCTTATATTATTGAGGCATATCAAAAAGAGGTTGAGCTTGTGATTACAGTTGGATATTTTCGTGATCATGTAAAAGAGTTTGTCAAACTTGCTTATCCAGATAGAAAAGTTACGTTTGTTGAGGTGGATAACTTTGAAGGTCCGGGTAGTAGTTTGGGTTATTCAATGTTGCATGCGAAAGAGCATTTACAATGTCCCTTTATTTTTCATGCCTGTGACACTATTGTGACTGAACCAATTCCGGCACTTGATCGAAATTGGATTGCCGGATTTTGTATTGAAAGAGCGATAGAGCAAGGTATGCCCTTGGCTCAATATCGGACACATAAGGTTGAGGGTGAACGTATTGTTAAACTTCTTGATAAGGGCGAGTCCGATTTTCAATCTATCCACATCGGTCTTGATGGTATTCAGGATTATCAAATGTTTTGGCAAATCTTGGAACAGTTGTATCAAAACAATCCTTTAGATCAATCTCTTTCCGAGGTGCATGTGCTGGATCAAATGTTGCACAAAGATGTGTCATTTGAGTGGGTGCCGTATAATGTATGGTTGGATATTGGCAACCAGACGAGTTTACAGTATGCTCGCAAGAATATTCCCGACAAGATCACTGTGCTTGATAAACTTGATGAATCAATTTTTATCTTTGATGATACATTTGTAATAAAGTTTTTTGCAAAAGAAGAAATGGTACGCGACAGGGTAGCGCGAGCAAGGGAACTTAAGGGTCTGGTGCCGGAAATAGAGGCAACCGGAAAGAATTTTTATCGGTATACCTTCGCGAAAGGGGAGCTATATCCTCGTGTGGTGACTCCTAGAGATTTTAGGCAATTTTTAGAATGGGCTGATCAAAATATTTGGCAAAAAGCGCATGAATTAGATGCTGACAAATTTCAGCAGATATGTTATGATTTTTATTCAACTAAGACCAAAGAGAGAGTATCTAAGTTTTTAGAGAAAAAAGGAATACAGGATCAGGCAGATGTTATAAACGGCGAGCACGTGCTTTCGGTTGCAGAGCTTCTTAGTAAGGTGGATTTTGACTGGTTGACTAGTACAAAGCAGTCGCGATTTCATGGTGATCTAGTTTTAGATAATATTATTAGAACACCGGGCGGCTATTGTCTGCTTGACTGGCGACAAAATTTTGGTGGACTTTTACAAGCAGGCGATATGTACTATGACCTTGGCAAACTGAATCATAATCTCACGGTTAACCATGACATCATAGATGCCAATCTTTTTACTATTGAAGATTCAAATGGGAATGTAACTTGTGATATCATGCGGCCGCATAAATTGGTGCTGTGTCAGGAAATTTTACATCAGTTTATTCTGGAGCACGGATATGATCTAAAGAAAGTAAAAATTCTTACCACGATTATCTGGCTTAATATGTCGCCACTACATCATCACCCTTTTGATCTTTTTTTGTTTTATTTTGGGAAGTTAAATTTATGGAAAGTTTTAAATCAGGACTAGTTGAAAAAGGGCAATTTGTACCAAAATATTTCGTAATAGATGTTGATGGCGTACTTACAGATGGGAAATTTTATTATACTGCGGAAGGAAAAGTAATGAAAAAATTCGGACCCGACGATGCTGACGCGTTGAGTATTTTACGCCACAAATTGACGATTCACATGATTTCCGGTGACAAGCGCGGTTTTCCAATCACTAAAAAGCGCATTGATGATATGAAGTATCCCCTTGATCTTGTTAGCACCTTTGATCGTATAAAATGGATGAAAGAACGATTTGATTTAAACAAAACAATTTTTATGGGAGATGGAATCTATGATGCGCTTGTATTTAAAGAAGTGGCATACAGCATTGCTCCCGCAAACGCGTTTTGTAAAACAAAGGCACTGGCGGACTTTGCAACCAACGCGCGTGGGTCCGAAGGTGCGGTAGCAGAAGCTTGTGTTCACATTTTGGAAAAGTTTTTTGACGGATTTGATGTATTTAAACTAACCTTTGAACGCGGTTCAGGCGCTTGGTCAGGACCGTCAGAGGCGCAGTAAATTATGAATTATATTATTCGGAATAAAAGCGTGATTACTAGCAAGGAGAATTTAGAACCATTGTATACATTTAAAAATTTCCCCGTATTTTTTGGTTGTGTTGATCATGATTCTAGAGAGGATGTGCGCGCGGATATGAGTTTTGCAATATGCCCCGAAACAGGCGTTATTCAAATTGACAAACTGCTTCCCCTTGAGGTGTTGTATCAAGCGCAGCATATGGACGGAACCGGACCCACTTGGCAGGCATTTTATAAGGATTTCACAAAGTACATCGCAAAACAGTCTCCAAAGAAAATTTTGGAAATCGGCGGAGGAAAAGGAACATTGGGAGAAGTCTTTGTTGAGGAAACGGACGATACCATATGGACAATTGTAGAACCCAATCCGCTTCGCGATTCTGATGAACGCATCAAAGTAATACCCGCGTTTTTTGATGAGCGTTTTCAATCAGAAGAACAGTATGATGCCGTCGTATTTTCTCATACCCTTGAGCATGCTTATGATCCGAATGAGTTTTTACGAGCCATTGCTTCATACCTGCCAGAGGGAGGAAGACTTATATTTGCGTATCCACAGCTTGACGTATGGCTTAAAAATAAATACACTACCGCCCTGAATTTTGAACACAATATGTTGCTGACTGATTATTTTGTTGATTACTTACTTGCGGTGCACGGTTTCCGGATTACTGACAAGCGGTTCTATCAGGAGCACAGTGTCTATTACACTGCGGAAAAAGTTGGCGAAGTGAATACCCTGCCCTTTCTAGAAAGCAAATATAATGAATATAAAGATCTATTTATGGAGTTTATTAGTTACCACACAACCATTGTTGGCCAATTAAATAAGCAGATAAATTCATTTGAAGGTGATGTATATCTTTTTGGAGGACATATCTTTTCACAGTACTTACTTGAATTTGGGCTACGTGGCGATAAAATTACTTGTATTCTTGATAATTCAAAACTTAAACAAGGTAAACGTCTCTATGGTTCCCGGCTTATGGTAGCGGATCCAGAGATACTGCGCGATGTCGAGAAACCGGCAGTGATCTTGAAAGTCGGGCCATATCGAGATGAAATTTTTAGACAACTCAAGGAGATCAATAAGAAGGTTGAAATTTTTGAATAACGTGTGCTTGCGGTATGTGGGTCTTTCAAAGTATAAATCTACTCGGAAATAGAATCATCAATCGAGCGCATGTGTTTGTATTTGGCAAAGATATTGGCAGTGATATGGTGCGCTTTGTCAGAAATATGAGTTACATGGGGTTGGGCGCTATCGTGTCAGGCGTCATATTGTTTGTGGTGCAGGTTGTCGCTGTCCGGGTTTTGGGTCCAGAAGAGTATGGCAAGGTGGCGCTTGTGTTTACTGCTGCGAATTTTTTACCACTCTTTATGCTTATGGGTCTTCAGGCAAGTGTTATAAAATATCTTCCAGAATACAAAGAGCAACAGAATATACAAACAATGGTTATATCAACAGGCGTGGCCGGCGGTATTTTTTTTATGGGTATTTTTGCTATTCTGTTCGTTGTTGCTCGTGATATGATGGCCCGCCTTTTTGACATTCCCTTCGGGATCGTTACCATTGCGATTGTGTACAGTGTCTTTACGGCTGTCAAACTTGGCGCTGAGTCTATTTTGAAAGGTATGCTTCAATTTCGCACGCAGGCGGTTATGGATGTTCTGTATTCAGTGATCACCTTTTTTGTTTTTTTTGGACTTTTTTTGAGTAAACGGTTGATGCTGACATTTGTTGATTATCTCATAACATTTTCTGTTGGGTTGTTGGTGTACGCCCTTACTGTCTTTATGCGTAACAAGCAATATATTAGAGTGTCATCTTTTGATAGAAAGACACTAAAAACTCTTCTCCACTATGGGTTTTATAGTATTGTGGGGTCTATCAGTTTATTTATTTTATGGGGCAGTGACCGTTTTTTTCTCAATAAATTTCTTGATATTAGAAGTGTCGGAATCTACGCAGTTTATTACGGGGCTTCATTGATGATTTTGGGACGTTTTATTTCTGTTTTTATGAAAGTATTTCTTCCTACAGCAAGTAGCAGTCAGGATAAAGCAGGTCTTGATAGAAAGCTTAACAGATTGATGAAGGTTACGTTTTTCCCTCTCTTTCTATTTAATGCTTTTATTATTTATATCTTGCTCCTGATCTATGGAAAAGATTATCCGGTGGACGTTGTATGGATTTTCCTTTTTGCGTTCAATGCAATTTTGTATACTTTTATTAACGCGAAGGGCTCTCTGTTAGTTTCAGAGGGTGTTCGTGGGCAAAGGTTTTACTCGGTTTGGTCTGTCAGTATGGCATTTCTGGTTTTTATTCTTAATCTTTTTATGATCCCCGCGTTTGGAATTGCAGGCGCGATCCTTTCAGTTATTATTGTTTCCTTGCTTTTTTTAATTGGTCTTTCTCTATACTCTAGGCGCATACTTGTTGATATGAACGGGTCCGGTAATGCTGCTGACATTGTTCGAATACTGGCTCCACACTGATATTAGTTTATGCAATCTGAATTAGTTTCTATTATTATTCCGACTCGAAATCGCAGCACCTTGCTTCCTTATGCGATACGTTCTGTGTTAGGCCAAACATATAAAAACATACAGGTTATTGTGCATGATAATAATTCTTCAGATGAAACACCGGAGGTGGTGAAGCCATATCTTATTGATCATCGCATGGAATATCATCGGGCCAATCGAGATCTTGCCATGGCTGAGAATTGGAACGCGGCCTTTCAATACGTCAAGGGGAATTATTTTGTCAGATTAGACGATGATAATGTTTTTAGTAGTAATTTTATTGAATCAGCCTTACGCGAGGTAACGCGGCTTGATTTGGATATCATGACGTTTTGTCCGTTGATTGTTCATTTAAATAAAAAATTATTTTATTTATTTCATCCAGAGGATAAAACTTATTTGCTTGATCAGTTTCAACTTTTTTATTTTGAATATTTTACTCTCACCGACTCTAACTATACACTTTACCGGCGTTCCGCCATACAGAAAATGCTATCGGACGACTTGATATATCGGGGAGCGTTAGCGGATCGGTTTATGAATTATTCCGCCGCGCATTATATGAATCAACTGGGACTCAAAGTCGGCATTAACTCATTGGTCAAGGGAGTTACCCGGTTTGATTATCGGCCAAGTTTCAAATCAGATTATCAGCTTACTTATACTGACTATGCAAAATTTAGCCCGGAAAGTATTAAGAGAGAGATGAATTGTCATAATAATTTTTATGCCCACCGTATTGCTACTGTGATGGAGTTTTTTGATGTTTATCAGAATGAAAAGCTTCAAAACTTTTTAGAAAACGCCATTACACCAGCGGCATTGCGAGGGGCAACGGCGGCCATGGGTCACATCTACCGTGTTAAAAGCGTCTATACGTTAAAGGAGTTATTTTTCTATATGCGGTATTTAATTTTTATTACTTGGCACCTGCTTATGCATCCTTTTTCCCGCATGGAAGGAAAATGTATCTGGGTATCCCTTGCCGTGCTTTGGCGGAAGGCCTTTTGGTGTTTTGGGCGATCTTTTGTCAATCTGGTTACGTGTGCAGAAAGGCAAGCCACGAATGTTGTCGAACCTTTATTTGGAGAACAGGTCATCAAAGAGGTATTAGGTGGCCGGAAAATCAATTCATATAAAGCGGCTTCAATACACGGTTCCTTGATGCAGTTATTAAAAAAGATTAGCGTAGCTTATGACTAACAAGGATACAACAAAAATCGTTCGTCAAAGGATAAATCCTAGTATCTTTGATTTTTGTTTTTTGACAACTCGTAGCCATCTCAAGGCGTTTCTGCGGTTTAAACAACTACTAAAGGAGACGAATGCGCCGCGAAAGTTTCTTGATTTGGGTTGTGGTTACAAACCATTCCAGCAGTTGCTTGGCGGAGTAAATATTGAAAAATACATCGGTGTAGATTTTGATCGTAATCGCTCGGCGGCTGATGTAGAGGCATCTATTGACCAGTTGCCTTTTGAAGACAATTCTTTTGATGCAGTTATCGCCAGCGAAGTTTTAGAGCATGCTCCACAATTAGAAAAAGCAGTTGGTGAGTTACGGCGGGTGGCAAAAAACGGTGCATTAGTGTATATTTCTACGCCATTCATTTTGGGCGAACACGGCGTGCCCTATGATTTTCAGCGCATTACAAGATATAAATATTTTGATCTATTCAAAAAAGATGAAATTGTACTTTTGCAAGAAACGAATCGAAGTTTAGCAACACCATTTTTTATCTGGAATGTTGTTTTGGAAAATATCGCAATATTCAAAATGATTCCTATTGTTCCTCATCTGAGCTATTGCGTGAATAATATCTTTGCTTTGATTGGCGAGGTTCTGGTTGATATTGCTGAATGGGTGGGCAGGCGAGTTTTTTCAAAAAGGCAAACATGGTTTGAGAGTTTATGGAAGAGTTATTTTTATACTATGCCGGGCGGATATGATGTTATTGTGAGAATTAAAAAATATGACCAAGGTGTGTTTGGTGTCTCTTTACGCGTATAAACTCTTCCATCCGCAAGATGAAAGAGCTTTATCTTTTGGCGGATCCGAGGTTCAGCAGTATCAGCTTGGCAAAGAGTTAGTGAAGGACAAAAATTTTGAAATCAGTTTTTTGGTTGGCGATTTTTATGACGGACAACCAGATGCTGAAAGGGTGAGGGTTGATGGAGGAGTGCTTACGCTATATAAGACCGCGCGATGCCATGGGAGAAATATGTTCATTGACGGCGTAGCGGATTTTTGGAGATTATATCGGGCGATGAAAAAAACATCTGCGGATGTTTATATGATTAGGGGTGGGGGGTCATTGGCTGGAAAAGTTGCCTTTCTTGCGAAAAAAATATTAAGGAGAAAATTTATTTATTCCTCTGCGCATGACAGAGATAGCAACCTTGATTTTTTTGATAAAAAACCTTGGTATGTTAATGTGTTGTTTAGATACGCTTTAAATAATGCTGACGCGGTAATTTGTCAGCATAAGGAACAGCAAGATGCGTTCAAGAAAAATTTTGGTATCACCGCAACTGTTATTCCGTCAATGTACGCAATAGAAGATGAATCACAAATTGGAGGCCGGGAGTCGCGAGAATATATACTATGGGTGGGACGTTTAGCGTCATGGAAACAGCCGGAAGTTTTTGTCCGGCTGGCAGAAAAGTTTCCTAAGGAGAAATTTTTATTCATCACTAACTCCGATACATCGCAGTTCAGGTATGCCACCAATCATATAGGTAATCTAGAAATAAAAAAGAATGTGCCATTTGAAGATACGGATTATTATTTCAAAAAAGCGAAAATATTTGTCAATACTTCCTCATCGGAGGGGTTTCCTAATACATTTGTGCAAGCGGCAAAAAATGGAACGCCCATTCTTTCATTGCAGGTTAACCCCGAGAGCATTCTAGGAAGATATGAGATAGGGAAATTGGCGAACGGAAGTTTTGAAAAACTAGTTAATGATTTGGCGAACATTTTAGACGACAAAAGAGCGTGGGATAAAATGTCAGAAAATGCATATATTTATGCAAAAGAGAATCACAATATTAGCAGGATCGCGGGGCAGTACGGGGCGCTCTTTGGTGATATAGTTATAGCCCATTAGCTAGTTGTATGAGATTAATCATTCTTAATCCCCATGTCAATTATTGTGGTAAGAGCGGTAAGATGGTATTTAATTGGCTATTTGGTTCTTCATGCCATTATATGCACACGATACTCTAGCCGTGCGAGTTCTCTCGCGCGGATGCTAGATTTTATTACTTTATGGTTAGTAAACACCAGTATGCTTTGGCGAAAAAGTTTTGAATAAGGCGGGGATATAGCTTCTGCAACAGTGCAAAGATTGGATTCCGGAAATACCACCTATTAGGGAAAGAAGGAAATGATTGTATAGAATATTGCCTTACTTTTGTTCGTGAGGCAACGAAGCGCTCCGCTTCTTGGTAGGAGAAAATCCATTTATGTCGATCGTTTGGTTTTATGGCAGGAAGGCCATAAAAACGCATTGGGCGATTGAACAGAAACATCAATCTGGTTATGATATCAAGATTATTCGGCAGGGAGATAATAACGAATTTTTTGCTTATTCTTAGCAAGTCATCAAAAACATCATAAAGGTTATCAAGATGCTCAAGAACATCGGCGCATACAACACAGTCAAAGGACTGGTCGGCGAAAGGTATTTTTTCTTTTTCGAGATTGACTATTTTGTCCGGTTTTCCGGCAATGTCTACTCCGTAGACTTTTGGACCTATGATATTTTTTAGATCATTATTCCAGCAGCCAACATCTAAGACGCGCGGGGCTTGTTGTAGAGCATCTCGGAAGCGCTGGGTGACAAATTTTGCACGATCTAACCTGTCGTTATGATTATAGAGTCCGTATGTTTCCATATTTATATAAGAGAATGGAAAATTTCCAAATAGTTTTCCGTCATAGTCTCTAAAGAGAAATATTGCCGTGCGTAATTAGCAATAGTATATTTATCATTCAGTAGTATCCTGCGCTGAAGAACATCTTCAATAATGTGCGCCATAGTTTTGTAATCACTGGGCGCGATTTGTTTAAAAAAATTTTGCAGATCATAAGGAATGAGTATCCCCATACCATCCGGCACAAGCTCTTTCATGGCACCTTTTTGAAAGGCAACGACCGGCAACCCGCACGCCAACGCCTCCAGTACGGCATTTGGGCAAGCAGAACGATCAGAAAACAAAAAAATATCTGCGCCGCGGAGATACGAGTGGAGCTCTTGGTTGGGAATTACGTCTAATAAAGAGATAAACGGCAAGTTAACTAAAGGCTTCAAGTTGGAAGTAATAGACCCTATGAGTATAAGTTTAATATCAAATTTGCCATGCAGAAGAGAACAGGTTTCAATGAGTGGTTGAATTTGTTCGCGGCGCCTGAAGTCTCCAATTGAAATGAGTATTATTTGTTTAGGGTTTGTTTTAAGTATATGTGACGGTCCGTCAGGTGAAAACATATCGGTATCAATGCCATTATAAATTATATTCCAAGGGGCGCGACTTTGCCCCAGAAACAGATTACAGCAGACTCTTGAATATTTGCTTTGATAAATTACATAATCCGCAAGATATTGATGAATAAATCTCATGCGAATATTGAGAAATAGATATTTTATTCCGTGTACGGCATAGTAGTACACTCCATCCAATCGCTGGACGATTTTTACACCTCTCTGCTTAGCTTTCCATATCTCTATTAGAGGGCGGCTCGTCATTACGAAAAATATGTCTGAGTGCTCTTTTGGGTTGTCTGTTATTTCAATGCCTTTGCCCTTAAGTTGGTTAATAAAATTTTTGACAAAGGTCGAACTGCCGCCAACATCATTTATTTTGAACGGAATACAAACTTTCATAACTTTCGTAGGCGCTTTTAATTTGATGGGGGATAAAGCTTTACAAATGAAGATGGGGAAGAATGCGAGGAAGTATATTTTGCAAAATTACAATCTTGATAGAAAAATTGAGAGAGAGAGTTGATAATTTATCGGACGCTTGTTGATGAATAGGTATTCGGGTGATATAGTAATAATGTTTTAGAATCTAATAAATCAATATGGGCTATTTCTTTTTAATCATTGCTCTTGTACTAAACGCCTCTGCCAATATGATGATAAAAGCGGGGTCAAATAATATACACCTATTTAGAGAATACGGGCTGATTTATGGTTTATTGAAAAACTATGTTGTTATTATTGGTATTGTTCTTTTTGCTATGAATATCATTTTCTATATTTTAGCTTTATCGAAAATAAATCTTTCCATCGCTTATCCAATCATGACCATTGGGGGACTCATTTTAATCACCATCATTTCTTATACATTTCTTAAAGAAACAATCACGCCTGTTCAGATGGGAGGAATCTTTATTTTAATTATTGGCATTATTCTTGTTTCAGGGAAAGTTTAAAGATGTTGCATATCATGAACAAACGCCTGAACGCCCAGGAGATCGTTCTGGTTCACAATGCCGAGTTTTTGCAATCTTTTGTACACAAAAACAATATCTTCAGAAGGATTTCCTCCAAGTTTAATAGTATCAAGAAGATCAATCACCTGGCCTATTTGTTTGTAGCAAGGAATTTCATCTATGAAATCATCCATGAAGTTATGCGCATTACGTTCCTGATATGCCGACGCTGATGTAAAGGCCAGTTTTGCCCTCATTGCCCAAATTCCACGTTGCGCTATGTATCCTCTCAAAATATCGCAAAAACGGAATGTCACAGAAATCGGTAAATAGAGATAAGGGAAACATGCTTTGAGCGTCCAAATTGTATTTTGAGAATTGAATGGGCAATATGTTCCCGGCTCTAAGGCTAATGGAGGACGTTTTTTGAAGGTAATAGGTTTGTTGATGATCAGGCGATAAATGGCATCGACGTCGGGATCTTTGTCAACCAAACCTTGCCATACAGCAATCTTATTTTGTTTGGCGTGATTAATCTTTGGACGAATAGAGCCCAGAATGCTGTTTAAGGGAAATCCGCGCGGCCAGATAAATTGGTTAGTAAAATACCGGTAGATATTAACTACCTTAGCCCCTGATAGGGTTTCTATCGAAGCAGTTTCATTAATGTCACTAGCCCAGTTTTCGTAGGGGAAATTGTCATCGTCAGAATCGGTAATCCATGTGGCACCCTGCTGTATGGCATAGAGATAGCCAAGATTTTTTCTAACGTAATGATTAAATGGACAAACGTCATGAAATGAGAACTTTAATTTTTTTTGATCATCAACAGAAAGAAAGGTAATATTAGGAAAAGGATTTTTACGAAGAGGAGGGGTCTTTTTATCGCCCACTACAATAACATGCCAATCATGCAACTTTGAAAAAGCTTTAACAGCTGAAGTAATTCCATTAATGCTGGTAATTATAATAAATTTAGAAGGCATGTTTAGGCGCGGTTAGTGCGTCTTATGTCTTAAAAAATTTGGAATTAAATCAAGGCAAGTGTAGTCTAAACCCAATATTCTTGAATTTAATCCGTTATTCTCCAGGTCGGCTATTAGCATAATTTTGACAAGGTCCTTAAAGGTAACTTTTGGCTTCCATCCTAATTTTTCTCGAGATTTTGTTGGATCACCACAGAGTTCGTTCACTTCTGCGGGACGGAAATAATATGGATCAATTTCAACATATTTCTTCCAATCCAATCCAACAAGTTCAAAGGCATAGTTTAAAAATTCTTTAACGGAGTGAGTTTCTCCTGTAGCGATTACGTAATCATCGGGCTTTTCTTGCTGGAGCATTATCCACATGGCTTCTGTATATTCGGGGGCATATCCCCAATCGCGCTTTGCGTCCAAATCGCCTAGATACAGCTTATCCTGCTTTTTATTTAAAATATTCGCAATTGCTCGAGTAATTTTACGAGTAACAAAAGTTTCTCCGCGCCGCGGCGATTCGTGATTGAACAAGATGCCGGAACACGCGAACATATTATAACTTTCGCGGTAGTTAATTGTGATATGGTGAGAAAACACCTTAGAAACCGCATAAGGGCTTCTTGGGTGAAATGAAGTATTTTCAGATTGGGGAGGTGGGGACGATCCGTACATTTCACTTGAAGAAGCTTGATAAAACTTAGTCTTTAAACCAAGTGAACGAATAGCTTCTAGAATGGATAGTGTGCCAATAGCGTCAACCTGAGCCGTATATTCCGGTATATCAAAACTCACACGGACATGACTTTGCGCTCCGAGGTTATACAATTCATCCGGTTGAATTTTTTGAAGAATTTTCAAAATTCCGCTCATCCCCGTTAGATCTCCGTAATGGAGTCTAAAGTTGTAATCATCAACTTCATGGCGATCCTGGTAAATATGGTTCACCCGACTCGTATTGAACGAACTTGATCTTCGAATGACTCCGTTCACTTGGTATCCTTTATGCAGGAGGAGCTCTGCTAGATAAGAACCATCTTGACCGGTAATTCCCGTAATAAGGGCCACCTTTCTATTTTGATTGGACATTGGACTGGGGATTAATATTAATGTATTATACTTTTGTTAAGATACACTTATCGCAGTCAATAGGCAAGATGGCATTGCGTATTTTATGAAAAAGAACGATAAAATTTTTGTTGCCGGACACCGTGGTTTGGTTGGATCCGCTGTTGTCCAAAAGCTTAAAAATGAAGGCTATGATAATCTTATTCTTAAGACACGAAATGAGCTTGATTTAATCAATCAAGCAGCAGTTGCAGCTTTTTTTCAAAATGAAAGACCAGACTATGTCATTTTGGCGGCCGCCCATGTTGGCGGTATTCTGGCGAACCTGACTTATCAAGCTAATTTTTTGTACGATAATCTAATGATCCAGAGTAATGTTATCTGGAATGCTCATCAGTATGGTGTCAAAAAACTCCTTTTTTTGGGAAGCAGTTGCATTTATCCGCGCGACTGCCCGCAGCCAATTAGAGAAGAGTATCTTTTGGGAGGGAAGCTCGAAAGTACAAACGAGGGATATGCTATTGCCAAAATCGCAGGCATGAAATTATGCGAAAAAATTTATGAACAATATAGTAAACAGTTTATCAGTTGTATGCCAACAAATGTATATGGGACAAACGATAATTTTCATCCAGAACATTCACATGTGATCCCCGGATTAATTCAAAAAATCCATGCGGCAATGATTGAAAATAAGCCAGAAGTTAAACTATGGGGTAACGGAATGGTTAAGAGAGAGTTTCTGTACGCGGACGATCTTGCAGATGCCATTTATTTTATTATGCAATATTATGAAGATAAACTTTTTCTTAATGTCGGTACCGGTGAAGAGATAACCATAAAGGAAGTAGCTCATTTAATCGCGGAGTTGCTTGGCTATAAGGGCGCGTTAATTTTTGACAAGACACATCCCGACGGCACTCCTAGGAAACTGCTTGACCTGACTCGTCTTCACGCCTTGGGCTGGAAACACAAGATTTCTCTCAAGGAAGGTCTTGGCAAAGTCATTGATTATTATATCACCTATGGCGCCAACGCTCGTTTCTCCATTACCGAATGGTAGTTTACAAGTGAGGGGCGACGCGCGATCTGCTAAGCTGGGCATTGTTATTCCTCTTGCGAATGAAGAGAAGACGATCGATGAATTGCTCGCGCGCATTTTGAAGCAGGTGCCGCAAAATACGAATGTATTTTGCGTGCTTGATAAGATTTCTAATGATGAAACATTTAAAAAGATTCAGGAATGGGGAGAAAAAGATCCACGAGTGGTGCTTGTTTGGGCTCCTGAAGATCGTTGTGTAGTTGATGCATATTTTCGTGGGTATAAGGAAGCACTGCGAAACGAATGTGATTGGATTTTAGAGATGGATGGGGGCTTGAGTCATCAACCAGAAGAAATCCCTCTATTTTTAAGGGCTATGGAGCAGGGTTTTGATTATGTTGGAGGAAGCCGTTTCATGAAAGGAAGTAAGTACCTTAAACGCAGGGGTCGCTACCTCATTAGCTTGGTGGGAACTTGGTTAACCAATATTCTCTTGGGAACAAAGATGAAGGACATGACCAGTGGTTTTGAATGTTTTACGAGAGAGGCATTAGAGTACGTGGTAAAAGAAGGGGTCAAGAGCCGTGCGCATTTTTTTCAAACAGAGATACGCACTATGATGCATGATTTCAATTGGGTTGAAGTTCCTATTACTTATCGCAATCCTAGTAGCAAGGTTGGAGCGACAAATATCAATGAGGCCCTAAGAAATCTTTGGGTCCTGCGGAAAAAAAGAAAACCGGCAAAAGATTATACTCGCTAGTACAGCGGAGGTTTTTTATAATGAAGTTCAGGCTATGATTAACGAGCAACAGCTAATTTTGGGTGATAAACATGCCAAGTCGCGCGAGCACACTCTAGCATTCTCACTTTTTGCGTTATCTGCATTCTCACTTTTTTTAATTATGCTATTTGGATCAATGCGCGATACAGTGTTGCGATTTGTGCATGACGACGCATTTTATTATCTACGTATCGCTTCCAATTGGTATCAGTTAGGTTTTTCAACTTTTGACGGTATCAATCCGACCAATGGATATCATCCACTTTTACAATGGCTGCTTATCATTCCATCAGGTTGGTTTAGCGATATGGAGCTATTTATGCGTGTGTTGGCGGCATTTGGGGTCGCGCTCGTTTTTTTTGCCGGTGTGTTTGTGTATTGGACGCTTAAAGAAAACCATAATCAAGCTGCGTCGTTGGTTTGGTACTGGTTTGCTGGTTCATTAATTTTTGCGACTATATATGGTTTGGAGTCACCACTGGTAGTATTTATTCTTGCCGGATTAATTTATTACCTGCCAAGAATACATTCCCATTTGAATTTAAAAAGGGCGGCTCTATGCGGATTGCTATCAGGGCTACTTTTTCTTTCACGCCTTGATACGCTCGTTTGGGTAGGAGCTTTAGATTTAATCATCATGGGATTATTTATTAGATTTAAGGATAATCGAATGGAACTTTGGCGTCCGTTTCTTGTATTTTTATTATTTCAATTAGCTATTATTTCGGCATACTTCATTTATAATGTGACCGTTTGGGGTCATTGGTTAACTGTGAGTGCTATGGTGAAAGCGGGTCGTTCGTCACTATTTTCTTTGACAATTCCTCAAAGTATACTTTTTTTCTTGGCCATTATCATTACTATCATTGGATTAGTGATTTTAGTTCAGTTTTTGATTAGCTATCTACATAAAAATCCCTCGACACTACTATTCAAAATGGCGATACCGAGCTGGCTTTGTCTTTCCAATCTGCTTTATATGGTCCTTGTTGCAGCAAAGGGGAGTGCCGAAACATATAATTGGTATTTTGTCCCCGTTGTATTTTCTGGCGCGATTATCCTACCATATTCTATTGAAAATTATGATATATCTAAACTTAAGGTCTCTCGTCCCCTGGTTTCTAGATTGACTGTTGTTTTTTGCCTTACGTTATTGGCCGTTACCATCTACGGCAAAATGAACCATCCCAGCAGTTTTACAGGCGCTTATGACAGGGCGGTTGATCTTGCTAAACTACCCGAAGAATCAATTATTTTTGCATCAGGCGATTGCGGTATTCTCGGGACTCTTTCTCGTCAGCGCTGTCTTAATATGGATGGTTTAACGAATAGTTTTGAATTTCAAAGAGCCCTGCGCGATGACAGGTTGGCGGAGTGGCTAAGGAGCACTGGACTTAATGCTTATTTTACTGCCAAAGATGGAGATGTGATTACAACAGCAACTCTGCAAGTGCTTCCAGGGGTTGATGGTGTTGGTCGCAAGGTTCAAGTGCGGCTCATACCATGGCCTACCCCAGAGGCCGATACTTTGCGAGTAATTCGTTTGTACAAAATAGAAAGAATAGGCCCTCTCTAATAAATGGGTTTTGTGCTACATTAAAATTTTCTTAGGAAACGCTTAATCTTTTTCGGTACAAGAACGATTAAGAGAGGCTCAAGAAGGTAGAGATAATGCAGGGGATTTAGTTTATTCATATATTTCCACCGTGTTTTGAAACATTGCCACATCTGTTCTTTTTGTTTTCGATAGGAGATTGATTCATCCGACATAGTGCGTGTGCAGAGGTTGTCAGGGAGGTTAGTAGCTTTGGTAATTTTGAGAACACGGAACCAAAGCTCATAATCTTGACCATACTTTATATTTGGATCGTATCCGTCAGTTTTTTTGTATATATCGGTACGGATTATTATGCAGCTATGTGCAAACGGATTTTTTTTGATTATTGAGGCGCGTATTTGCGAATCAGTTAAAGGGACATTACTCCTCTTTTGTTGATTGGAAGGCAAGAAAATGTTCATATAATTGCAACCAATAAGTTCACATTCAGGGTGATCTGCAAGAAAGTTTATCTGTTTCTCTAATTTATCTGGCGCAAATGTATCGCCAGCATCAATTCGGGCGAGATATTCTCCGTGTGCTTCCTTGACTGCTCGGATAAGTGATTTAGTAAGACCGAGGTTTTGGTTGTTTTGAAGAATAGCTACTTGATCAGGGTAACGTTTTTGAAATAACATCATTATTGATAGCGTATTGTCCCCTGATGCATCATCAACAGCAACAAGTTCCCAATTTTTATATGTTTGTTGGGCTATACTTTTTAGTGTATCAGGCAGAAATATTTCGCCATTTCTGACCGCAATAAGAATACTGACCATAGACTAAAAACGACCGCCAGTGTATTGAACGTCGCAATGATGGTAAAATCGACAAGCATAGCGCCCTTCGGGCGGGGAGAGGTGCTCTCCAATGCCAAGCTCGAGAGATTGTTTTAGTAGTTGCTGGTAGCTTTGTTGTGTCCAGTTAGGATAGACGCGTCGTGAGGCAAAAGAGCTAATAAACGCTATGTTAATAACGAGAGCGGTTGTAATAGTGAGGAGTCCCCATTTAGAAATGTATAATTTGAGTTGAGGCAGGAAAGCAACAACAATGATGGGCAGAAGAAAAAATGAAATAGACATAATACGCCCGGGGTGGAGTTGGTATAAAGGGGTTCGCGTGAAATACTCATACGATACCATAAATAGACTCAAGCGTAGCAGTGTAAGAACGATTGGTATGAGGATAATGAATGAGAGTAAATTAGTTATTTCATTTGGTTTGGTTTTTGATTTAAAGAATGTAGCGGTGCTTAAAAACAGGAGAAGCAACACGATTGGCACATAGATATCAAATCCTTCTATGCCCTTATTTGGATTGATGACGAACAGGTTATTGATGATGTTAAGTGATGACCAAAACGCTGTTTTTGCCGTTTCTACTGTTTCGGGTAAAATATTTCCAGAAAAAGGTCCAGATGATCTTGCAATGATAAAGAAGAGAAAGGAGAGAATACTTCCGGCGTAGAGAAAAACATATCGTTTGAGAGACGTGTGATGGCGGTCAAAGCGATAAATAGAGAATAACAACACAAACGCAGCGAGCAGTATAAGGAGAAGACGGGGAAGTGATGCTAGTGTTCCAGAATAATCATTAAAAACAAGGTAAGCGATGGGTGGAGTTAGAAATGGCAGATAGAGCAGAAGCGCAAGAAGGCATAGGAGTAGTGGTTTATACCTCGGACGATATTGTTCAAGAATAAATAAGGTAATGGCAAGCGCAAGCCATATGGTGATACTGCTGTTTAATGTTATGCCTAGAAATAAGGTGGCAATGATTTTTGTAAATATTGTAGCGTCAAGATAGAGAATAACGAACGTGAATAAACCAAAAAAAATGAATATTAAGTGTTGATCCGCGTGACCAAAAAATGGCAGTACAAGGTTGGGGTTATTTAAGAAAAGAAGAGGAGCAAAAAATGCGTACCGAACATTGACTCGCCTTGCCAATATCAACGTGATGAGACCAGCTAATGGTAGCATCAGGAGATTAATGACACTCATACCATAGAAGGCCATATTATCCGTGAGTCCAGTTAGGATGTTAAAGTACGAAATAAAATAATGATACAGCTGTGAATGTGAAGATACCATTGCGGGGGTTTCAAAGTTTGGGAAATTGGTGAGTAAATAAACAGCGCGGCGATGGATGAGATCCCCGGTTATTGGCAGAGCGTCATTCAATAGCTGTTGTGAAATTTGTGGAATAATGAAGATCATAGAGAGGGCCAGTGTTAGTATCACTTGCAGACCTCTGTGTTCTGGTCGTAGGAAAGGTTTAATGTTCATAATTCAAGGAGTATTTTTTTGAACAGAAGAACTGTTTTGTTAATGTCGTATTTTTGCGCGCATTCCGCGTACGCTCGTTTATTCAAACGGTCGCGTAGAGTTGTTTGCTCAATTAGTTTAAGAAGCGCGTTGGAGAGCGCATTGATATTTCCTGGAGGGACGAGTAGAGCAGTTTCATTATGAGCGAGTATTTCAAGATTTTCTGGGATTGAGGTTGTTATGATGGGTTTTCGCGCCGCCATCGCTTCAAGAAGAGCGATTGATTTTCCCTCAAAGTACGTAGGGAGAACGAAGATATCAATGGTTTTAAGAATATTGGGAATGTCGTCCCTATATCCAGTGAATATAACATTTTCTGTTAAGTGAAGTTGGATAGTTAATTTTTCAAGTGATGCTCGTTCCTCTCCGCCACCAACAATGAGGAGTATAAGTTTTTTGCTATGCTTTTTTTGAAGAAGTTGATTAAATGCGAGCAGAAGATCGTGGTGGCCCTTGCCCTTCCGTAAGTTTGCGATTACTCCAAGGGTTAATGCGCCAGCAGGTACGTTGAGCGCATCTTTGATGACTTCATTATTTTCAGGCGCGTATTTGTTTAAATCAATAGCGTTAAAGATAACAGTTATTTTTGAAGAGGGAATATGCAATTCATTGACCAATTTATTTTTAAGCACATCAGACACTGCCACGTAATGAGTTACGAGAAAGCTTGTCATTTTATCGACGTGTTTGAGAAATTCCCATTGCAGAAGCGCGCCGTGCCTGAACGTAATTACTTTATTTATTCCCGCAAGAGGAGCCATAAGTCTTCCCAAAAGATCGGCATGTATTAAATAAGTTACAAGGATATCAGGACGAGCGGATTTGAGTGCGCGCCAAAGGCGCAAGGCCATTGGTATAAGATCAAGCCATCCTTTGTAGTTTAGATAAAAAACAGGAATTCCCATTTTTTGCAGTTTATCTCCTATATGGCCGTGGCCAATAACGCAATAAACAGTATGGCGTAAATCTTGGACCTGCAAGCGCGGCAAAGTATCCAAAAGAGTCTGCTCTGCCCCTCCGACATCTAGCCCGGTAATAAGATGCGCAATTTTCCTCATAGTCTTTATTTAACAAGATTGAGATAGCCATCCGCAGTTGGCGCGAGAATATCAATTAATCCATCTCCGTCAACATCTCCCAAAATTGGATCACCAACAGCGTTGTGTATATTAATAGACCATTCCAGTTTTCCACTTTCTCCTTCAAGAGCATAAAGCCAGCCATCATATCCCCCGACGACAATTTCCATTGCCGTATCGCCATCAATATCGGCAGTGACCACACTGCTTAGCTGGTTTATTATCGTTTGATCGTCCGCGGCAATAGCGCCGTTCATGAGCTTTATGGTCCATTCCGTATCTCCCGATAGTTCGTTTCTGGCAATAAGTTTACCATCCGCCGTGCCATTAATAAGAAGGGGGGACTTATTTTTGCCGCGATGTATAACTGTCGGCAGTGATAACAATTCTTGATTAACAAATTGATGGGGCGCGTGCCAAGTGATTTGTGAAACTCCATTTCCAGTTTTAAATCCAATAGTACTTTTACTATCACCAGCACTAACAAACTGAGCTACTCTGCCATTGAACTTGATAAAGATTGGAACCCCGCCATAGTCTGGAAAGTCCGGAGAAGCGATATTTACTCCAGGGAAGATTGTGGTGTCATCAGAAGGGGAAAGTATAACCATCTTAAATACGTTTGCGTTGAATATTATGTCTTCTTTTTTGTCACGATTGATATCCAGAACAATACTTGTGGCATTGGAATATGCTCCAAATTTGTCATTGTGAAAAAGAGTTGTGCCATCTTTCCCGTTGAGCACGAATGTTTCATAGGGATATGTGTGTAGGGGCGTACGGACAAATGCTACTACATCCTGCGTGCCGTCGTCGTTAAAATCGCCGTAAGAAAATCCAGTTATGTTGCTTGCGTCTGCGAATTCGTGTTCCCACAATATCTTATTGCGCGAATCAAGAAGCGCGATTTTAGGAACAGACAAGTAGTCGCGGACTATGAGTTCTTTTTTGCCATCATTATCATGGTCAAAGCTCAAAAGCTCTTGGGTGGAACCGCGATAGAGTGTAGTGACTATTGGCGCCTCGAGAACGTTTTTTATTTCCTGCAATTCATTTTTTGCGTTTATTGTCACAATTTCATTACGGCCGTCTCCATCACGGTCCGTGATAATGGCAACTTCGGTGCCGTGTGTATTTCCCCATTTACCCCACTGATTTTTATAGAAATTATTTAAGACAATAAAGTCTTTTTCCTTGATTTTTCTGGAGAAGTACCCTTTTTCAAGTCGGATGATTTTGTTGTCAATTTGAAACCAGAATGATGCGCGAGTCCATCTTCCCCTGTGTTTTATATCGCTCCCCAAGAAAGCAATATTTTGCGAGCGTTCAATAATATTTTCTTGTTTGGAAAGCTGAAAAAATATCCTTTCATTTATCCATCTTAATATCTTTTGTGCCATATTTTTTGTCGGACAAGCTTCAGACATTCGAATTAAATTGGTATTCTGATCTAACCGCGTAAACGTATATTGTTGTTGTATTTTGCATGACGAGGGGGTTTGAAAATAGTGTGGTTGCTTGGATCTATTGCTTTCTAGCGTTCTAATTGGCAGTTCGGGCGGAGCAAAAACTAGATCATTTTCGGGGAGCGCATAGGTGTTTACTGGTAGCAATTCTTGTTTTTGTTGTGGTTGTGGTGAGAATTCTATTAATGAAAAATTCAGCTCATTTTCTTTTTGGATTATCAAGTCTGATGAGCCGTCGCTATCTTTATTGAGTATATTTATGAGCTTACCAGCCTGTCGCCAGATTATCCCACCTGTTTCTAAATCGTAGATTTCAATATCCTTAGGACCAGCGTCCAATTTTAAGGTATTAATGACGATTTCTGGTTTTTGGTCTCCATTAATATCTACCAAGGGGCTAGCAAGATAACTTAGTCCATCGGGTACAATTTCTTTCACCCATATTTCGCGCACAGTATTGCCGTCCATTTTAAATACGCCGATCCCTTGGAACATGTAGTTCTCTGATCTCGGCCATCCTCCGACAATTACAAGACCTGGATTTTCACCCTCCAATATGGAGACGAAGTGATTTTTTCCGCCAGTTTCACCACTCTTTTCACCATAATCTAAACGATCAAGGATATTGCCATTTCGGTCTATAACTATAATAGGACGTAATCCTCGTCCGCCAGCTATAATGATTTCATCGTGCCCATCATTATTGAGGTCACCTATTATCATGGGGGAAAATGAAAATGGGTCGGAAATATAGTTAGGTATAGTTGTTTCCCAGAGGAGCTCAAAAGAATTATTCTTTGTCGCGTATACCCAAACCGTATTGGAGAAAGCAGGATGCCAAATAATTTCTTCAAAACCGTCGCGATTGATATCTTTTATTTTTACCGCCCCAATGCCATTTTGAATTATTGGTGATTCAGCCGCGATTTGTCCGGTTGTAATATTGATAAGGATGAGCTGACTCAGTGAGGAGAAAGGCGAGACGTTACCAGCGACAATGTATTGAATACGATTATCGCGAGAAAGGAATCCATAAATGCTTTGGATACTGCTTTGTGGACTTATCCAGTGTATGCCAAAGTTTTCAGTATATCGTATCAGCTTGCCATTATTGATTACTAAAATATCTATTTTGTTATCTTTATCAATATCTTGTATGACGATATGTTCCGGAAGCAATGTGCCGCCAAGTGGATAACGCCAGACAATTTTAGGATTTTGAATTACTCCCTTCCCCTCTATTGTTCCGGTGTGAAATTCATTCGCTCTCCATTGTGGCCATTGAGGTGCGGCCAAGATAATCTGTGGTGCAACAAAAAACAAGATGAAAGTCAGTATATAAGCCCTTCGCGCCATTTTTTTATGCATACGTATATGTATTACATCGTTGTGAACTATGCTTTGTATTTTAAAAAGTTTTGAAACCAAAGTTCCAGCGTGAGCAGGAGCCATATCCGGCGTCCTTCTTTCGCCACCTGGTGATGGCGACTAAGAAGTGACTCAACAGCGTTTTCTTTTAGTATTAGTTGGTTGAGTGCGTTGTTGTTGAGAAGTATTTCTTTTGCATATTCATAGAGAGAGGTATGAAACCAAAGATTAATCGGGATATTGAACCCCCTTTTTTTTCTATACATAACTTCTCTTGGTACCAATGGTTCAAGGAGTTTTTTGAAGATATATTTTTTTTCGCCATGTCTAATTTTCAGGGAAGAAGGTATTTGTGCAACGAGTTCCATAAATTCATGATCCAACAAAGGGGATCGTGCTTCAAGAGAGACCGACATTGAGGCGACATCAACTTTTGGGAGGAGATCGTTCGCAAGATAGGTATTGATATCAGTAAACAGCGCGGCATCAATCGGATCATACCTACGCGCCTGCATGTAATATTGCTCAAGGAATTTCCATGTAGGATGGCTTTCAAGCAGGCTAAGGTATTCGTTATTATACATAGTTTCCTTTTCTTGTTCATTCAAGTACGCAAGTAGTTCAGTGTGCATATACGCAGGCGACGAAAGAGACCCCTTTGTATAGATCATGCCATAACGAAGAAAAGCCGATTGATGCATGAATCTTGCTATTGTATCAACAATAAGATGATTTGTTTTCTTTATGAGATAAGGTAATTTATTGTATCGTGCAGCAATATGCATTACATGATACCAAGGGTACCCTGCAAAATTTTCATCCCCACCGTCTCCATTGAGTGCAACTGTCACATATTGTCGCGTCATTTGAGAGAGGTAAAAAGTGGGGAGAGCCGACGAGTCGGCGTACGGCTCTTCATAGTGATAAACTAATTTAGGCAGTACTTCAATCGCGTTAGGTTCAACAATGAATTCTTGGTGGTTTGTACCGTATCGTTCTGCCACCATTCTCGCATACGGAAGCTCGCTAAACGCCTTTTCGCTAAATCCAATAGAAAATGTTTTTACTGGTTGGGGAGAATTTTTAGCCATGAGCGCGACAATAGCAGAGGAATCTACTCCACCGGAAAGGAATGCACCAAGTGGGACATCAGCAATCATGCGGATTTTTACACATTCATTAAGCTTGGCGAGGATTCGTTCGCACCATTCTTCTTCTGAAAGATTAAGTTTTTTTGAATAATCAAGGTTCCAATAGCGAGTTGGTTCAGAGATTTTTGGCGTAGTTCCAAAAAGGTTAATAGTAAGATAATGGGCGGCCGGAAGTTTTTTAACATTTTTAAATCCAGTCATCGGATGCGGCACGTACTGGAAGGTGAGGTAGTGGTGAATCGCTTCAAAGTCCATCTCTCGAGGCACATCCGGCTCGCCAAGAAACGCTTTGAGCTCTGAAGCAAAAACAATAAAATCTTTGCCGATGTAGTACTTTAATGGTTTTTTCCCAACACGATCGCGGGCTAAAAAGAGTTTTTGCTTTCGTTCATCCCAGATTGCGAAAGCAAACATACCGCGCAGGTATTTAAGACAATTCTCGCCGTGTTCCTCCCAAAGATGGATGATGATTTCTGTGTCGGTATGGGATTTGAATTTGTGTCCTTGTTTTTCTAAATCATGACGAAGGGACTGAAAATTGTAGATTTCTCCATTGAACACAATCCAAACTGTTCCATCTTCGTTTGACATCGGTTGATGCCCGGCGGGAGAGAGGTCAATAATCGCAAGACGGCGGTGGCCAAGCCCAACATTGCCGCGCTGGTTTATATAAATGCCTTCACCATCAGGTCCACGGTGTTTGATTTTTTCGTTCATTCGATGGATCTCTTTTTCGGACACCCGCCCTCCATTGTGGAAGTATATTTTACCGGTAATTCCGCACATAGATTTTGTACAATTGACATTTAACAATTAACATTTGACCTTGGAGAATTAGTCTCATGTCACTTAGTTGGCCTTTCAAGAAGATTTTTTCTAAATGCTGTTAATTGGTTAGCAAGTTTTTCAGCGTTTCCTAAGTATTTTTGATGATCTTCTACTGTAATGTACTCATCATCCAGCGCAACGTCTAGACAAGCGACGACTTCGTTTAATGAAGTGTGTGAATTATTTAGATAATGAGCGAAGTCTTTATCTGTTCCTCGATCAGATCCTTCAGCGATATTGAGTAGGATTGAATCTAAGGCACGCCACAGTTGTGATATAAGACAAAACTGCTCTTCTTTTGGGAATTTGTCCTTGCTTAGTGATTTAATCTCCTTTCGGAATTCTCTCACATCTTGATAGATTTTAAATTGACGAAATCTAAATTTCTTCATAAAAAGGATTATTCTTCGTCAAATGTCAAATGTAAATAGTCACCTGTCAATTGTTAATTGTCAATTGTTCCATCACCCCTATATATTGTTCGGTGATTTTATCCCAATCAAAGTGTTCTTTAACGTATCGTTGCGCATTGCCGCCGAGATGTGTCCGTAAATTTTCGTCATTAGTCAGTGCGGCTAATTTTTCAGCAAGGGCATTGGGATTTTTGGAAGGGATCAATAGTCCATAGCTATCGTCGGGAATAATTTCATTGGTGCCGCCAACATCAGTCGCGATGATAGGCAAACCTGCGGCGGCTGCTTCTAGGACAGAGCGCGGCAGGCCTTCGGAATGAGAGGGATTCACAAAAATATCGGTTTGCCACAATATTTCCCGCACCTGTTCTTTCGTCATTTCTCCGAGGAAACGGATGTTATCATCAAGTTTAAGTTCATGGGTAAACCTCTCAAGTACGGGGCGGTACGTGCCGTCGCCCACAATATTTACTATAATGTTTTTAGGTTCTTGCTTTCTTACGTTCTTAATTTGCACCACCGCATGCAACAAATCTTGTACACCCTTAGAGTAGATGAGACGGCCGACAAAAGTGATTGATAGTTGACTTATGACTGATGACCCATGACTGATGACAGAGGGGTTTTGCCAAAATACTGTGTCCACCCCGTTGTAAATTTTTAATGGATTTTTAGCGCCGAGGTGCCTTAGAAACTGACAAGAAGCGTCTGAAACGCCTATTACCATATTTGAAAAACGAACAATAATCCAACCAAGCGTATGGTCTATTATGGCGGATATCCACGAAATAAGGCGTGAAGAAACAATGCTGTGAATTGCTCCTCGTTCAGTGTGGGCGATCGGGATATTTTTTATTTTACCAATAAAAAAACCGAGCCATGCTGTGGGGAAGAACCTGGTTTGGGTTGAGATGAGATCGGGTATAGGGGAGAGTGCAATTTTTAAAATTCGGAATGTTTTCGGAAAGGGCAGAGGAATGGGGAAAGTACTGTTGAGCCACTTTGGATTTACACAGGGAATTCGTTTTACTTCTATTCCGTCAATAATTTCCTGTTCGGCGCGCCGGTGGGTGTTACAAGCAAGGACAGTAACGGCCCATCCTTTTTGTGCAAGTCGTTTTGCTAGCTCATGCATACTTTCCGTATATCCGCCTTTGTAGGGATGATAAACCGCGGCGAAGATGAGGAGTTTATTCATACCCCATAGCGCTATTGATTTTTTTTAAAGTTGGCTAAGGCCGCTTTCCGCACGAACTCTTCTAGGCGTCTTTCTTGACGGTGCGTAACAGCGTAATTATGGAAACTAAGTAAAAACAATACAATAAACGCTATAAGCATTATGAGATCCATGGGGCGTTGGAGTCCTAGATATCCCACAACTGGCCGCACACTGTTAGGGAATATTGACACAAAAATGAAAGTGAGCCATATAGTGCTCCAAAGAAGTACCTCTTTTTTAGTAAAATTTGCTCGTTTGTAATAAAGGTAAGTAAGATGAATTGCGCCAAGTCCGACGACAACGCCAATGAGCTGTATGGTAATCATATTAGTTAGAAGTTAAAGAGTAAATTTCCAAATGACTATTTTGCCCAAAAGCATGAGCCCGTCAATGATAGTCATTCCTTTGTATGAGTCGTGGTAAATAGTTTTAATAGGAATTTCTTTATAGGGGAGATGATATTTGCCGGTACGGGCGGTAATCTCTGCGTCGGCATGGTAATTTTTTGAATCCCATCGGAGCAGTGGATACACTCTTGTTCTAAACGCGCGATAGCCGCATTGCATGTCACAAATACTCATCTGAAAGAGATAGCGCATTGAATATTCCAATAGTTTTGTGCCAGCTCGTCGGACAAAGGGCATCTCTCGCAAATCAGTGCGTGAGCCAAAAACTATTTCTACAGTGTCATCTTTTAGGATATCCAGGAATGTTGGAATACGAGACGGATCATGTTGGCCGTCTCCATCCATAAGAATAATTATATCTGCGCCTAGACATACTGCCGCATCACAGCCAGTTTTAATGGCGCCGGCTTTGCCGAGATTGACAATGTGATCAATGGTCAGCGCGCCCGCGTTTACCGCCTTGATTTTTGTATCATCTTTTGAGGCGTCATCCACGACAATTATTTGAGGCACATATTGCTTTGCCGAGCGTACCACTTCAGCAATATGTTCTTGCTCATTGTAAGCGGGAATAACTACTATCGGTTTCATGCAAGTGGTTGTTGTTTACGCCACTCGATATAGCGATTAACACCTGTCCAGATATCAACCCTTGGCTCAAACCCCAAGGAGCGCGCTTTGGTAATCTCGGCCGCCACAAAACTTTTTACTTCGCCTAGTCGTGATTCTTTATACTCTATATTGGTATTCAACTTCTTGGATACATATTCTGCGATTTCTTTGATTGAAGTTTCTTTACCGGTGCCGAAATTAATTGTTTCACCGGCCAGTTCTTTATGTTGGAAAACTAAATCATAGGCCCGAACTAAATCATCAATATTTAAATAATCTCGCGTCTGTGAGCCGTCGCCAAATATGGTAATTGACTCATTCTGTAGTGATTTTCTTACAAAAATTGCCACCGCGGCACCGCCCGGACCCTCTTTTTGACGTTCGCCGTATATATTAAACGGTCTTACGATTGTCACATTTATTCCATAAGTTTTGTAGTATGAAAAACAAAGGCGATCGGCGGCTGCTTTGCTGGCGGCATAGGGACTGTGCGGACGCAATTCGGTTTTTTCATTGACTAATATGTGTTCTGTGGGAGCTCCATAAACCTCACAGCTGCTGGCAAAGATAAGTCTATTGTCGTATTTTTTTACTGCCTCCAAGACATTATAGGTTCCATAGACATTGGTCGTTAAAAAGGCCTCCGGGTCTTTAATGGATTCATCAACGTTAATTCTAGCCGCTAGATGGAATACAACATCGTGGTCACGGACTGTTTTTTCCACTAACTCTCGATCGGTGATACTGCCCCAAACACAGTGCCATGGCAAATTGAATTGCTCTAAGAGAGTCTTGGCTCTATTAGAAAAAGTGTTGAGAATAGTGATTTCGTGTCCCTTTTTATGGAAGTGTTCGGCTAGGTGACTGCCCTGAAAACCCAAACCACCCGTGATGAGAATTCTCATAATTTTGGATGACGAATAAATTATTTTAGTGTATGCTGACTAAAACTATGCGCGCTTCTTATCGTTATTGGATATTTGCTTTGGCGTACTTCCTCATTATTGTTTTAGTAACGCCTCGCCAGATGGTCTGGTGGTATCGGGTCAGTTTTTTGTTGTTTGCGATTTTTTTGTTTTGGATGGCGCATTTTTGGGAGCAAGGTAAAAAAAATATTAAGGAATATCCTCAAGGTTTATTAGCTGGAATATTGATACTTCTTTTGAGTATAAGAATAGTGCCATTTTTTCATTGGGGCGAAACGCCTCTGGGGTATGATACAGGAATTTATTTGAGGGCATTTGAACAATATTTGGTTGGGACCAGACAAGCCGGACCGCTTTCACCGATTGTTCATATTTTATCAGCCCTTGGATTTTCGGTCAATGCGATGCTATATGGTTTTCTGGCGGTTTTTAATGTTTTATTGGGATTATCTCTCTATACGGCCGCTAAATCATTGTTCCGTAATCAAATTATTGCCCTGTCTGCCCTTTTAATTTTTGTTTTGTCTATTGCCCAGCACGAGGCCTATATTTGGATGTTTTATAGGATGATGATTTCCGTGATGCTGTTTATGGTGACCATTGCTCTGGTCTCGCGTCAGTCGTGGTTAGCTATTTTGACTGGCGGGTTTGCTGGCGCATTGCATCCGGCTACGTTTTTGGTGTTTGGGTTGGCATATGGTGTTTATACAATAGTGATGGTAGGTAGGTGGTTATGGTGGCGCCACCGTTTTATCAACTTGGATGGCAATAGAATAATTAAAAAAGTAATTGTCACTGGTCTTGGCATTTTGGCGCTTGCTATCCTTGTGAATTGGCACGAACTTCGCGGGTACCTTCCTTATATAATTGAACGTAAATTGCAATTGGCAAATTTTGAGCCATTTTTGAGTGCTGAACTTACGGGCTTGTATTTAAACTTTACAGCTTTTCGTTTAAGTACACTTTTTTACACCCCGCTGGCCCTGCTTGGTGCTTGGATGCTTTTGAAACGAGTCAAAATTTGGTGGATGACGGTATCAGCTAATGGCCTAATATTTCTCTTATCATTTTTTATCACTACTTTTATTCTCATATTAGGGCGTGTTGTATTTTATCAACGTTATCTTATTATTCTTGATCTTTTTATAATCATTTTTGCGAGCGTGGCCTTGGCGCAGTTGATTGAATATTTCAAAGATACACACTGGGGGCGTATTTTACTAGCGATTTTTGTAGTGGGATTTTCAGGAGTGATACTTTATTATAGTTGGACGCGGGAGCCGTGGATTTCGCCAGTAGAGCTCAAAGAACTTAATATGGCCTCGCACCAACTTGAACCAAATGCTTATGGAATGGCAACTGATGCATATTATACGCCATGGGTTTACGGGTATTTAACAGAGCGCACTATCGCTCCGGGGTATTTTATCAATTACTGGTCCCTTGAAGAGTGGGAAAAATTTTGGTATAAAGGAACAGACGACGAGCGCGTTGAATTGTTAAGACGTTATGGGGACGACCCAATTTATATTTTCGTCGGCTCAAGGCAGAATGAGAACAAGCCAATGAGAGAATTTTTAAATAAATATAGTAAGAGAATTAGTGCACATATATGGGAATACCAACCATTAAAAAACCTGCCATGAAATTGGCCACGGCAATTTTGGAAGTAAACGAAGTTAGTTTTAGATTTTATGTCTTTGGCTTAGCCGGACTTTTGATTGCTAATAAATTAACAAAGGGATGGCTTATGGACACTGGTCTTCTCATTGGCCCCTTGTATGCTTTTGTCGGCATAAGCGCGATTTTAAAATTTTTATATCATATTGACGGAATCAGACTGTGGTTGCGCGAGAAACGAAGTGATTTTAGGGGCGGCAAATTATTGATTAGGATTTTAGTTAGACTGATTATAAAAGCGGATACTGTTGTTGGATTTTTTAAGGAGCGAATTTTAAACGGTCAGACGTTAGTTCAAAGACTGTCCGTCTTATCAAGAACAGTTTTTTCTTGGTTTCTCATTTTGTATTTATGTTTACTCGTTATTGAAGAGTTTAAAACGAATTGGGCTTTGATCAATTTACAGCTTAAATTAAATACCTTATTTGTCTGGTTAATATTTGCGGGCATAGTTTCCGTGAGTTTGAATGTTCAAAAAGGCGGAACAATTACGCAGTTGCAAGAGAATAATTCTAGACAGCACATTGGCTGGAGAGAATGGGGGATTATTGGTATATTGACAGCAGGTGCAGGTTTAATCGTTTATTGGAAAGTTGGGGCGATGGGCTGGACAGGACTCGCCGTAGCCATTCTTTCCGCGTTATTGGTTTTGTTGATATCAATCTTAATCATGGTAGATAATTATTATGTCAGAGAAGATTAAAAAAAATCTCTTCGTTATTGGTGGTATTATTTTGAGTTTGTTGATTCTGTCTGCAGCTTTGAGCTCTTGGCTACCGTTTCGTGGAGCATTGCGGATTGTTTTCGGCACAGTATTTATGCTTTTTTTACCAGGATTTTTCATCATTGAGTTAGCTTTTCCGCGCCATGCGCCAACAGAGGAAAAACAACTTGATTGGATTGAGCGGTTTACATTATCATTTGCCCTGTCTATTGCCGTGGTGCCATTGATTGTCTATTTTTTAAATAAAGCGGGTGTAGCGATTACCGCCCGCAATATTTTTTTAGAAGTTGCAAGTTTCATTATTGTGCTGCTGGTGGTGATTATTTTCGTAGAATTACGCAAAAAGAGTTATACAAAAAGAATGGTATAAATCCATTGTCGTCACTATGATGGCAAGGTATGGCATTGCCACTCAAGCGTAGGCTTTATGTAGACGAGTGGTGTTATGTGCATAAGTGTTATTGTAAATTTGTCAAAACTATCATACTATAGAGTATGATAGTTTTGTATTTAATTTTTAGCTTAACGATACTTTTCTATGAGTAAATATTCACCCCATAATCGTTTATCGGACACAGCAGCCGGTGAAATTTTTATCCAGTTTTGCCGTTATCTTTCTGAATTGCGATCGCCTCAGGAGATGGCACAAGCTTTTGGTGATCTTCTTTCCAAACAGGAAGTAGCCATGATCGCCAAGCGTCTGCAAATTGCCATTCATCTTATTGATGGTCATAAATATTCTTATATTTGCAAGCAAATAAAGACGAGCCCGGCGACTGTCGCGAGAATAAATTTGTGGTTACAAGAAGCAGGGGAGGGGTTTCGCTTGCTTTATGAACGCGGAGCAAAATATCGAATAAAAAAGCGCCCCTCAAGCGTGTGGGAAAAAGAGCGGCGCTATGTTAGACGAAAATACCCTATGTATTTTTGGCCGCAGCTTCTTATGGAAGAGATTGCGCGGCAGGCTAATGCTCGCCAGCGCACTCGGATTTTAGGCGTTATGCGGTTGTTGGAGAGGAAAGGTAAGTTAACAAAAGACATTGAGGCGTTGCGTTCATTTCTTGAACGGTCCGAAACAGGCATTCGTCCTAGTAGTTCTTAATATTTTATTATTTAGTATACAGAAACTATCATACTATATAGTATGATAGTTATTGACTGATATTAGTTTGTGATTTTGCGATAATGAATTATTATGGGTAGTTTCAAGTAATATTTCGTGATAATTACTTCATCGCAAGAATATTGTTTTGACATGGTATAATAGGGTAACTATCTATGAAGCGATTATTATTTCATCGTATTTTTGCGGGGATTGTTGTGGGCGGACTTGCGGCTTTGCCCTTTCTGGCTTTGGCTCGCGAAGTTATGGTGCCAAGGGACACAGATGCTGTTGACTATCGTCCGGGTGAAGTGCTGGTTAAGCTTAAGGACAATAATGATGTTTTAAAATTTAATTTTACCGATGATGTGTTGGTGACAGATATTGCCGCCGCTTATTCGCAAAATCCGGACGTGGAATATGCCGAGCCGAATTACATTTATTCTCTCTCTGCTTTTGAGCCAAATGACGTCTATTATCCACAGCAGTGGCATTTACGGCAGATTGGCGCGCCTTTAGCTTGGGAAGTAACTACCGGCTCGCCGGATGTGGTGGTGGCGGTTTTGGATTCCGGCGTTGACATTAATCATCCTGATCTGAAACAAAATATCTGGACAAATCCGAGCGAGATCGCCGGTGACGGGGCTGACAATGACGCTAATGGTTATATTGACGATACGCAAGGATGGGATTTTGTGGACAATTTAAGCGATCCGCGTCCGGATGCCGCTCCTCCTTATAGTCGCACAGCCCTGCATCACGGCACTGTTGTAGCAGGCATTATCGCGGCCGTGGGTAATAACGTGGAGGGTGTGGCCGGTGTCGCTTGGCGAACACGTATTATGCCACTTAGGGTTTTAGACAGGCAAGGACAGGGAGACGTTGAAGATGTTGCGCGAGCCGTGGAATACGCCACCAATAACGGCGCGAGTATAATCAACCTGAGTTTTGTTGGCACTGGCGCGAGTCAGCGCTTGGAAGCGGCTCTAGCACGCGCTTATGCCGCCGGAGTTTTGATTGTGGTGGCGGCTGGTAATTCCGATGAATCAGGGGGGTTAAACCTGGACACATCGCCGCGTTATCCAATTTGTTACGACGTTAACAGCCGCTCCAACTGGATTTTGGGGGTGACGGCAACCGATACATTAGATCAGAGAGCGCCCTTTGCTAATTATGGAGAAAATTGTGTTGATATTTCAGCTCCAGGCTATTCTATTTTCAGCACGCAAGTTTACGATTTGGCAAAAAATTTAAGTGAGGCTTATGGCGGTGGCTGGTCCGGCACATCACTCGCCGCTCCAATGGTTGCCGGAACCGCGGCTTTAGTCAGGGCGCAAAATCGCAAGCTATCGCCAGCTGAAGTCGCGGTGGTTCTGATGGATAGCGCTGACAGCATTGTGGGAGTTAATCGCTCAGCGGCTAAATTAATGGGACGCGGTCGCTTGAACGTTGCTCGCGCCCTTAAGGGAGCGTCTACGCCGGGTATAAAACCGCCACAAGAAAACGTCGCCGAAGGTAGCCGTTTAATAACCATGCCCGCCAGCGTTATGGTGCCGGAGGTACGCATTTTTACTCTTCGTGGAGAAATAAAATCTAAATGGTTATCATTTGATGAGCGCGGTCGTGTCGGTGGATCAGTGGCTATCAGTGAAGCGGCGCGTTTGAAGCCGGAGGATAATCGGAAAGTAAAATTAAGCGGTATTATTCGTGGCGAACAAACAATTGTGGTTGGCGAGGGTTCTGGCGGGCGGGGGAGAGTGCGCACTTTTGATGTGGCTGGGAACGTGCAGTCGCAATGGTATGCTTTTGACGAACCGTTTAAGGGCGGCGTAATCGTGGCGGCTGGGGATATTTATGGCACAGGAGAGAGCAGTGTCGTTGTCGCGCCAATGTCTCAAGGCGGACCGCAGATCAGAATTTTTGAAAAAGGGGGACGCTTGCGCGGGCAGTTTTTTGCTTATGATAAAAAATTACGCGGTGGGTTTAGTGTGGCCGTGGCTGACATAGATGGGGACAAAAAATCGGAAATTATCGTAAGTAGTACGACCCAGTACTTACCAGTACGTGTGTTTAAAAATGGCGGAGAATTAGTCTCTGAATGGTTTCCTTATCCGACATTCAAAGGAGGAATCAATGTAGCCGCCGGCGATCTTGATGGCAGCGGCATAGCTAATATAGTGACCGCCCCAGTCGTCTTTGGAGGGCCGCAGATTATGATTTTTGACGGCGTGGGTCATTTGCTCGGTCAGTTTATGGTTTTGGACAGCAAGTTTCGCGGCGGTATTAATTTAGCCATTGGTGATACAGATGGAGATGGTAAGGGCGAAATTGCCATTGGCCCCGCTTCGCGGGGCGGACCGCAGGTGCGGCTGTTCACACCGCGCGGCAAGTTGCTTGGTCAATTTTTAGTCTATGACGAAAAATTTCGCGGCGGCGTGCGTTTGGCGATAATGCGATAACCCCGTTAGAAGTCTGATTCAGCACAATGTTCAATCTTTTATCCATGATACAATTCATTAACCAATTGAATACTATAATTACCGCAGAAGATAAAATTCTCTTAAGAATTTTATCTTCCCAGGACTTCTAACGGGGTATGATAAATTTTTTAAAGCAAATTATTAAATTCTCGTTTGTGGGGGGAATTTCAGCTGTTATTGATTTTAGCGTTTATTTCACGCTGACACGGGGAGTGCCGGTTTTTCGCACTTACTATGTAGCCGCCAGTATTTTGAGCTCAATTGGCGCTATTGCCGTAAATTATCTTATTAATAGGCGCTGGACTTTCAATGACCAGAGCGGTATATCAATCCGCCAATATAGTAAATATTTTACGGTTTACGGCCTCGGCGTGCTTTGGCACAACAGTCTTTTGGTTATTTTTGTAGAAGCGGCCAATATTCACGACTTAATAGCCAAGGTTTTGGCCGTGCTAATTGTCGGCTATGGCTGGAATTTCATGCTGGCTAAATTTTGGGTTTTTGGATATAATAGAGTCATTGAAAATCCCAATGACTAAATCCTCGGCCCTAGGCCGATCAGCCGTGGGCTGACAATATCAAATACTCTTACGAAATTACGAAATTATACGAAAGGTACGAAAAATGAATTGTTCTCATACTAAACGCAATTTCGTACGTTCGTAATTTTTCGTACTTTCGTATGTAATTTTTATTATGTCTAAACCAATTTTTGACAAGAAAAATATTTTAATAGTTAGCGTTGCGGGGCCTGCCCCGTACTACCTGATCGTACCTTATTAGTATTGTCTATTTATGTCAGCCAAACCTATTTTTGACAAGAAAAATATTTTAGTGGTGGGTGGTGCGGGGTTCATTGGCTCGCATCTTTGCGATGAATTGGTGCGCGACCACAAGGTCATCTGTCTTGATAATTTTATTACTGGCAGTGAACATAATATAGATCATTTACTGATGAATCCAAATTTTGAATTTGTCAGGCAAGATATTACCGAATCTTTAGCCTTGACAGACAAAGAGGCAGGACTAGAAAAATTTAAAGTAGCGTGGCAGGGAATTCAGGAAATTTATTATCTTGCTTCGCCGACGGCTGAAGGGGATTTTCAAAAATATCCAATTGAAACTTTGCTAGTCAATTCAGTAGGGCTTTATCATGCCTTGGAGTTAGCGAAAAATAATCAGGCTAAATTACTATATGCTTCCAGTGATTTAGTGTATGGCGAACCGACTGATGGCAATTGGCGTATGCATGAGGGGCGATTAGGCATCGTTGATCCCTTGGGGCCGCGCAGCCAATATATTGAAGGTAAAAGGTTTGGTGAAACATTGGTTACCGCCTATCATCGCAAGCATAATCTTAATGTTCGTATTGCTAGAGTTTTTAATACCTTTGGGCCGCGGATGAGATTCACTGATACGCGATTAATTGTTGAATTTACCCGCCGGGCTATAAATAGTGAACCAATTATAGTTTATGGCGGGGCTGAATCAAAGGGTTCATACTGTTTTGTTGATGATATAGTAAAGGGCTTAGTCAAGCTGATGGAACAAGGCGACGCCTCACCTGTTAATTTGGGGCAAGAACAAGAAGTGCCGATCGTGGATTTGGCACGCCAGATAGTGGAGTTGATTGGTTCCCACTCAACTGTTGAAGTTAAAGAAGAATTGCCGGTCAATTATTATCGCCAGCATTTGCCGGATATCAGTTTGGCTAAAGATAAATTGGGGTGGTTCCCCATTACTCTTTTGAAAGATGGCCTTGGACATACGGTGGAATTTCTTGAGGCGAGTAAAGGTTTGATTGATTTAGAAAAAGGAGCATAACAGCAGATATCCGGCTGGCCACTTGGGGCATTGTGGAAAAATATGAAAGTTATAGCGGTTCTGCCGGCCTACAATGAAGCAGCGGTAATCAGCGATGTGATTGCCCGGCTTAATGCGTTTGTTGATCGGGTGGTGGTGGTTGACGACGGCTCAAGTGATAGTACGGGCGATTTAGCTAAACGAGCCGGAGCGTTTGTTGTACGTCATTTGATAAATCGCGGGCAGGGCGCGGCCTTGGAAACCGGTACGCGTCTTGCTCTTGATTTTGGTGCTGATGTAATTATACATTTTGACGCTGATGGCCAGCATGACTCTAAAGATATTGCCGCTATGATAGCGCCGATTACTGAGAGGCAAATGGATGTGGTATTAGGATCGCGCTTTTTGGGTAAAGCTGTTTCTTTGCCGATTGGTCGACGTCTTATTTTGCACTTAGGTATTTTGTTTACTTGCTTTTTCTCCGGACTCAAACTTACTGATGTACATAATGGCTTTCGAGCGTTTTCCAGAGCGGCCGCTATGCAAATAAGTTTGACTCATGATGGCATGGCTCACGCTTCAGAGATTTTAGATATTATCGCCGACAAAAATTTAAGATACGTGGAAGTACCAGTGACGATTCATTACACTGCTTATTCGCTCGGCCGGGGGCAGGGGAGTGGCAATGCTGTACAAATTGTGTGGCGGCTTTTGATAAACAAATTTTTTTAACAGCGGTAATTGACTTTTAAATTTTGCGTTTTGAATTATACCCCATTAGAAAGCCGTCCGAATGTGTTAATTCCATCTCCTTAATCGCCAACGCTTTTATGATTATTTATCTAGCTACTTATCTTATTCAGCCCCGCCCCGCCAAGCGGGGGGCTGAGGAGGCTTTCTAACGGGGTATGCCCATCCAATGGATTATCATCGTCTTCATCCTGTTCGCCATTTTTAAAGCTTGGCGAGCTTACGCGGGTGGTGGATTAGACAGGCGCAAGCTGTTATGGTGGACAGTTTTTTGGCTGGCCGCGGCGGTCGTTATTTTATTGCCGCAGACGGCCACCCTTTTAGCCAATATACTTGGCGTTGGGCGGGGCGTTGATTTGGCTTTATATATTTCAGTGGTTGTCCTTTTTTACGTTTTGTTTGCGATGTCGCGTAAGGTGGATAGACTAGAAAAGAGTTTAACGGATTTAGTAAGAGAGATTGCTTTGAAGAACGCCAAACATGATCACGAACCAGACCAAAGATAATGATGTTCCAAAAGTCGGAGTGGTGATACCGTCATATAACAGTCGTAGTGATCTTGAATCGTGTCTCGGCAGCCTAAAATTTTCCACCTATTCAAATTTGTCCATGATCGTGGTTGACAATGCTTCTGGCGACGGTGCGGCCGGTTATGTGCGTTCCCATTGGCCAAATATATTATTGATTGAACAGTCTACTAATACTGGTTTTGCGCGCGCCTGTAATAGGGGAGTCAGTGAATTAAGAAAGATGAAGGTTAAATATGTCATGCTTCTTAATCAAGATACTACTGTTCACCCGCGCTGGGCCGAACCGCTGGTGGAATATCTGGAAAATCACGCCGAAGTTGCGGCTGTCCAGTCTTTACTTCTTAGGGCAGACGGTCGCAAAATTAACAGCGCGGGCAATCGTATTCATTTTTTAGGGTTTGGTTACACTGAAGGTGATGGTCGCTCGCTTGGCGATTCACGGGTACAAAAATTTTTGCGCGGACCCGTGGAAATTACTTATGCCTCTGGCGCGGCGGCAATGATAAGAATGGCCGCCATAGAAGAGTTGAGCTTATTTCAGGATGATTTTTTTATGTATCACGAGGATTTGGATTTTGGCTGGCGAGTGCGTCTGGCCGGATATAAAAGCGTGCTGGTGCCGGAGAGCCGTGTTTACCACCGTTATGAGTTTCATCGTTCCAGTAAAATTAAGTATGAATACGGTGAAAGAAACAGATTAATTGTTTTGTTAGAAAATTATCATATTTTGACTTTGTTTATGATATTGCCAGCTTGGTTGTTGATGGAAATTGGCGTCGTTACAATGAGCTTACTCAAAGGTTGGTGGGCAGAAAAGATTAGCGGGTATTTATATGTTATTAAAAATTTATCAGCCATACTGAAAACCAGAAAACTTCATCAAGCAATGCGTACTGTCAAAGAGCGGGCAGTGGTGGCTGGTTTTTCGGGAGTTATCGCTTACCAAGAGGAGCCTTCATTATTGCTGCGGGCTGTAAATCCTATATTTAACTTGTATTGGCGCATAGTTCGTTTGTTTATCGTATGGTAACGCGTGTCGCCTTTTTAACTTGCGTTTATCCGCCTTATCCGGGCGGTATGGGCATGGCCGCTAAAGGAATGGCTGAAGAGGCGCTAAGGCATGGCTATGAGGTTGAGGTTTTTGCCCCGCACCTTGTTACAAATATGCCACGGCCGTATCACGGTAATGAAAGAGTAAAAATTAATAATTTCCGATTGGTTCATGCCAATGAGAAAGGTGCGGGGGAAAAAATGGCGGCGGACGCCCAACTCCGCGGCGTGGTCAAGACGACCGAACTTGTTCCGTTAGTTAGATATGGCAATTCGGCAATTTTACCGCAGTTAATTTGGCGAATGCGTTCGTTTGATATTATCCATTTGTTTTATCCATTTTTTGGCGCGGCAGAGCTTTTACCAATTATAAGGCGAACGACTAAGGCAAAAATTATTGTTCATCACATTATGGATGCCGTGGCCGAAGGTTGGCTCGGTAAATTTTTTTCATGGCATCGCCGATATCTTCTGCCAACCATTTTGCGCCACAGCGATTTAGTGCTGGATATGTCAGAAGATTTTTTTCGGGGCAGTGATTTTGGGGCAACACGAAAACTTTGGGCTGAAGTGCCTATGGATTTTTTGCCTCTGGGAGTTGACACGAATTTATTTCAACCAGCCGAGAAAAAGAATCATGATGTGCAAGCCATCATTTTTGTCGGCGGGCTTGATCGGGCACATTATTTTAAAGGAATTCCAGTATTGCTGCGATCCTTAGAAATATTAAGAAAAAAGGGATTGAAATTTCGCTGTCTGATTGTTGGCGGAGGAGATATGAAAAAAGATTATGAGACACTAGCAGGTAAGCTGGGATTGCTGGAAGGAGCGGTAATCTTTGGTGGGCTTGTGCCGAACGAAAAATTACCGGATTATTATTGTTCAGCGGATATCTTTGTTATGCCTTCAACCGCCAGAGTGGAATCTTTTTGCATCGCCGCGGCCGAAGCACAGGCGTGCGGACTGCCGGCCATTGTGTCTGATTTTCCTGGAGTCAGAGTTACTATTGAAGACAGAGTTACTGGTTTTAGAGTACGGCCGGGCGATATTAAGGATTTAACGGAAAAACTCGCCACATTGCTCCAAGACACTAAATTACGTGAAGATATGGGAGTCAGGGGGCGAGAACGAATGGTGCAAAAATACGATTGGGAAGTGGTGGGGCGCAAGCTAGATGAGATTTATAGAAAACTAATTCCATACGAATCATGAATTATGAGGGAAGAAAGAATTATGCATTATTCTCTATTCATTATTCTTGGTAATTAGTGCGAAACGTAACCAAAATAGATGTTCATAAACAGTTTGAATAAATTATCATGTCTATGGTTAAAACGATATTCCACCTCTTTAAGATACATCGGAAAATGGTATTTGGAAACTCCTCGGTAGTTGTACAGGATATGCTTGGCATAACTCCAAAATCCCTCAATGCCGTTGATGTGGTTCTGGCCTTTGTGGGCAAAGACCTTGCCGTGGTTCAAGCGGTGGTGTTTGCCCCAGCGCTTCAAGGAGTTGTAGCTACGAAAGGTATCCGTGTAATAGACCGACCCCTTTCTCGTATGCTTCCTAATATGGGCCATCAATTCATCGGCCGTTACCCGTTCCACAACTTTGGTATAAACTCGTCCATCGCGCTCCAAAAGGCCGAAAACAATGCTTTTCCCGACGGCGCCTCTGCCGCGCTTCCCCTTCCTTCTGCCGCCGAAGTAAGCCTCATCAATCTCAATCTCTCCCTTGAGCTTGCCTGCTTCCAATTCAGCCACATGATAGATCGCTTCGCGCAAGCGTTGATAGACGCGGCTCACCACCTGATAATCAAGGCCGAGATCGCTCGCCACGCGATAGGCCGGCTGCTGTTGGTAGAAGCCGGTGATAATGCCAATCTCTTTGCGCAGGCGTTTGAGCGACTTCTGTTTTCCACAAGCCGCGTGCCGGCACTTCACATAGCCGCGCTGAGTTTTACAGACGTGAAAAGAACCGCAGAATATGCACTTTCTGCCCCTCAAAAAGTTGGCCGCACAGTTGAAAACATTCTTTTGCCCAGTAACCATAAGGGTATTCTAACACCTCGTGGTTACGAAACACACTAATTACCTTATTCTTTATTCAGCTAATTTAGTGCTTAGAATTTAGAAATTATTCTGTTGATATGAAGATTTGTGTCATTAGCGCTATTTTGCCGCCCTATAGTCGCGGTGGAGCCGAAAGCGTGGCTTTTGTTTCTATGCAGGCTTTTTCTGAACACGAAGTCTTTGCTATTAGCGCGGAGCCATTTGGTGGCTGGCACAGCATCTGGGGGCGGTGGGGCAATTTGACAAGGGGCAAAAGCCGTTCTTTGAGGGTATTTCGCTTTGCGCCCATCAATCTCTTTGCAATTTTCAACATTTCTAAACATAACGCCATAGTCAGATTATTGTGGCACGGGTTGGATATGTTTAATTTGCATACCTATTTTGTAGTGCGTAGTATTTTGAAGCGCGAGAAACCAGATTTGATTTTAACTCATAATCTTAAAGGATTAGGCTATACAGTTCCGGCGGCGATTCAGCATAGCAAAAATAAAACACATAGACCTCTTTGGTTTCATACTGTTCACGATCTTGGCGCTCTGCATCCAACCGGCCTTAAAATATACGGGCAAGAGAATTCGTTTACGCAAAAAATGCTACTCGTTAGCGTTTATGCTCGTCTTAACGCTTGGTTATTCGGCTCGCCAGATGTTATCATTTCACCTTCTGAATTTTTGCTAAAGGAATATCAAGACAAAGGCTTTTTCCCAAAGTCAAAAACTGCTATTATTCGCAATCCAGTAATTTCTGAAATAGTTTCATTGTCAACTAAGCAACCTCCTCCGCCTTTTAATTTTTTATATTTAGGTCAGATGGAAGTATACAAGGGTGTACGGCTATTGCTTGAGGTTTGGAAAAAATTTTCAGCTACGCACAAAGACGCTGAATTGGTTATTGCTGGTGATGGCAGTCTGAAATTAGAGGTAGAAAAAGCCGCCAAAACTCTCCGCAATGTGCGCTATGTCGGTTTTGTTGACGTTGTGCAAAAAGATGAAATATTATCCGCCGTTCATTATTTAGTATTACCAAGCCTAGCTTATGAAAATTCTCCAACCAGTATCGGTGAAAGTTTTGTAGCCGGCGTGCCGGTAATTGCTTCTCGAATAGGGGGAATCCCCGAATTAATCAAGAGTGGCGTTAACGGTTTCCTGTTTACGCCAGCCGATCTCTCGGCGCTGCTGGCCGCTATGGAGGAGGCGGTATCGGTGGATTACCGACAGCTTCAAGAGGGAGCTCGAAAATCCGCTCCAATTTTTTCAACAGAGCAATATCATGATGAGGTAATGAAAGTATATCAATCATTAATTAATTAACCGTTATTAACCGTTATACCCCGCGGCTTGCCGCGGGGATACCGCTTAGAAAACGGGATCCGAGGATTGCCTGGGGGTCCATACCATTGATTTTGCTTGTAAGTAGTAGATCATGGATATTTTTTCATATATACAAAACGTGACGATCGTCACAATTTGTATATATAAATTTTTATGATTAAATTGTTAAGTAATACCATCTTTAAACGATCTCTTTCTCTTAACCCTGTATTTTTTGGCTCAAAATCTTGGGTTAGCGTGTATCCATTGCGAAGCGGTTAATTAGAGATGGTATAAGTTTTTAGTCAGATGTTGAATTTGACCGCTGGTATTTGAAGATGTAAATTTTTCCGCCATCAATAATTTCCCAGCTGTCGGCTTCCTGCTTTGCCGAGACCGCGATCTTTTGCGAATCAGTCCAATAATCGTTAAGAACAAAATACGCTTCCTTAACGCCGACCATATTCATGGCTACTTCTACATTTTTACGGCTTGGTTCCTCATATACCATTTTTAAATAGTATTGATAAAGACTGCCGCCCGTGGGGATTGGATAAAAAAATATTTGTTCCGCGCTTTCCGCGTCACGTCTCGTGAAATATTTCTTGAAGCCAAGTTCTCGCAAGGCCGCGGCGCTTGTCGCCTGATTGGCCAGCACTATATATGGCTCTTTGGCTTTGTTTTCTATGGCGCGGACGGCCTTAATGTCGTGAACGCTGGGGCTATATCCGCGATCATAAGCGTAGCCGTCAAAACGCGGATAGGTGAGATAGACGCTAGCCGTGCGGAGAGTTGCTAGAACGAGCGCCCAAAATATTATTACCATGGGCGAAGCTTTCAAAAGCTTATTGAAAAATGCGATTAAAGCAAGGGCGGCGTAGGGCAGAAGAAAAAACATAGCCATTTCCCAAAGACGGTTGCCATACCACGTTCTCTCGTAGTCAATGAGATAACGAAAGGACAAAAAATTATTGAGGATCAATCCGTCAATAGCGAGAATGGCGGCTGTTAATAGGTGTGGCCAGGCCACCCTCAATTGTTTGGGGCGATAGCTTAAGATAATACCTATGGCGGCAAGAACCAGAATGATAATTGGTAGATTGAACTCAAAATGATAAACAGCGTCAAGTATTAGGTTGAACCGTTGTTCAAAGTAAATCCAGCCAGAGAACATCGGTACGACGCCTTGATTGAATACCGAAATTATATCGGGTATGGCGTTCAAATTTTTTCTTTCTTGAATCCAGAAAAGCAACGGTATTATAGCGCCAAGAACGACGGGGAGAACGGCGGTTAAATATCGTGAGTATGCTCTTCGTTCTTTGAGAATAGCACTTAGGGTGAGAAATATTATAGCTGGCAGGCCAGCCAGAGGATGAATAGTGGCGGCCACGAATGCCAGCCCCCAGAGCAGCCATTTAATATTTCTCCTTTCATCGCTTGGCCAAGCAAAACCAATGAAGATGATGGCTAACAGCGCTAGATTGCCCAGACCCTGCGGTGTCGTGTTGATAAACCACCTAAGGGGTATGGTTAAAAGAGCGAGACTAGACAAAAAAACGACTTTGCAATCGTTAGATAATTTGCTTAATGATAAAAATAAAATTGTCGGCAGAGTGATAGCGGCTATGACGGGCAAGAGTAGTTTGTCAAGGAAGATGACATTATTTTGAAAGATATAGGACAAACTAACCACCAAACCGTATTGACCCAAATAATACCATTGTCTTGGCAGAACGATTCCATTCTTTTTAATTAGTAATTCCGTGGCTTGATGCACAAATGGATCAAAGCCATAGCCGACTTCGTAAATAATTACAGCGACGATTAAAGAAATGGCGGTCAGCAGCACGAGAATTATCCAATGGTTGGATGAGGAGCGTTTGATAATGGCGCCAAAGCCGAAGGCCAACGCTAGAAGATTGGCAAGAAAAATTAGTGGAAAAAACGCTGGCGGCACGATTGTCCAAGGGGAGCGCAGAGCTTCATTAGTTTGGGATATAAAAAGAAGCGCTACAGTAATTGTTAAAATGGCAACTACAGCGATGATTAAGAAGTAATTGATCCACGCGCTAGGCCCGTTAAGTGTGGAGTGGGGGTCGCTTTCGGGCGCAGGTATTTCCTGTGTTATACTGTCATTGTCTGGCCGCGAGGGCGCAGTTAGTGGGGCGGGTTTTAGGGACGCTAAAGAGATTACTATAAGCGGCGCTAGCGCAATGATCACCATAACAGTGATGGATTCCAGATTCCATAAGCGATAGACAAGTCCGCTAAATCCAGCAAGAAAGGCGACCCAGAGAAGGGCTCCCGCTATTGTTTTAATGATTATTGATTGAGTGGATATTATTTGTTTGCCTAAATACCACCCACCTCCAACTAAGTAGCATGAGCCAAGCACTGCCCCCAGAATCGCTGATTGCCAAAAGAAATGGTTTATCGCGATAAAACCGCTTAGCCCCAAGGCCAAGAAGACGAAAGTTATATACATATTTTCATTGTACCAGTATTATTTAATTTATTGCTAGTTCTCGGTGCATTAAAAAATGTATAATCAAATATGATGATGGCAAAACGTGACAAAATTATTTTAGGAATTATTGCCGGCGCGGCGTTTATGGCTTATTCTTTTTTCCCCTGGGCGACAACAACTAGGGAGATAATACGCTTTAACTCCCCCGACGAAGCGGCCAATTATTTTTTTACAACACGCATTATCAACGCTCAACCAATAGCTGTTCCTGAACCCTTAAACGGTTTGGCAAATAACCTTATTCATCCTCGTTCAACAAGGGTGGTTAACGGCGCTATCGTGCCGGTTAGTTTTATCGGACTGCCTATTATTTACGGTATTATCGGCCTAGCTTTTGGCCGCGCCATATTGTCGTTTCTAACGCCATTATTTACAGTCTTGGCGCTCTTGGCGGCTTATGCGTGCTGGCGGCGATTATTTGGGTCGGCGACGGCATTATTGGCGACTACTCTTTTGGCCATTCATCCGGCTGTGTGGTATTACGCCAGTCGCGGTTTTTATCATAACGCGCTTTTTTTTGATTTTCTTATTTTTACTTGGTGGGGATATTGGCGCTGGCGAGAATCTAAGTGGCCTCAAGGATGGTTGGTATTTTGTTTGTTTGCTTTGGCCGCGGCTTTATTCGTTCGCACATCGGAAGCTTTATGGGTTTTGCCTATTGTTGGCGCCGCGATTATCATTGATCGTCGCGAGTTACGCCCGGCGCATTTATTTACTGCTTTGCTTACGGGCGGACTGTTAATCATATTTTGGTTTTGGCTGGCCATCTCTGTTTACGGTCAAGTTTGGCCGTTGGGTTATCAAGTGGCGAATGGACAAAACATAATTTCTTCTAAATTGCCTTTATTTATAAAGACATCGCTTTGGGTGGTGGTACCGTTTGGCTTTTCGCTCTTTAATATTGCCAGTAATTTTTTGCGTTATGTGGTAGTTTTATTTTTACCTTTTTGGTTATTGGTTGTGGGTGGATTTTTATATAATCGTGACCAAAAGATTAATCGTTCATATGTTTTAGCGGCCGGTTGGGTGACGCTTTGGCTGGCTATTTATTACGGAAGTTGGAATATTTCAGATACGGTTGGGGCGGGTGGTATAACAGTAGGCTCTTCCTATGTTCGTTATTGGTTGCCGCTTTACGCTATCTGGCTGCCCTATGCCGCCTTAGCGCTTTTGGCCATTCAGCGATATCTTAAAGGCCTTACCGGTCGGATTTGGCTCGCCGTCGTGATTTTACTTTTGGCCGGTGCAAGCTTTACCCAAGTATTTTTTGACTACCCGGAAGGTTTGACTTATGTGGCTGAACGTTTGCAAAAATACCGCCGCGCTATAATTACTACCGAGAGCGTGGTTGCTCCTAGCTCTGTTATTATTGGCGACCGCGCTGATAAAGTTTTTTCCCCTGAACGTCGGGTAATCATTTCAGACGGCCGTCCAGTTTTTTCCATTCCGCCAGTATTGGAGGCCGTTGTCCGCTTGGTTGAGGTTGTGCCGGTTTATTTTTATACGGTTGAGCAGCCGAATTTAGAGCTTAGGCAGAAATTACAACAATGGCGATTTAATTTACGCTCGCCGATAATGCTGCCGGATGGTGCCTTTCTCTATCGGTTAATTCGCCTATAAATTGTGTTGTCCAAAAAGATTGTTATTAGAAGTTTACCCCGCACCACAGAAAGCCATCCGTCCGAGGTGCCACATCAGCCGGCGGGCAGAGATAAAACCATGGATGAATTGGAAAATCAAACCCAAAGAGCAATACCCCAAGGCCACTGGTTTAAAATCGTGGTGCGGGGTTTACTTGTGCTCACGCCAGTCGCAGTCGTAGCTTGGTTAATATGGCGCGATTTTGCTCCGAATGGACAATTGTTTGTGGCGAACGATCTTAAGCATTATCACCCTTATATTTCATCGTTGTATCCTTTGGGTCGTTTAGGCGAGCCAGTGGCGATTGAGGGCGTGTGGAAACGGCAAGTCAACGCCGAGCCCGTGTATTTTGACGTTAGGTTGCCGCGCCGAATGGAGCAGGCAAGAGTGCGATTGCTGTATCAGACTAATGGTCCTTCGCCGCGCCTGGGTTTAAAAATCGGACAAATCGGTAATTGGTCTTATGATTTACAATCACTATCAACCATTTCCATGGCTGATAACTGGACGGCTGGCGAGGTCATATTTAGATTGGCGGGAGCTGCGGTTGAAGACGGCAGTCTGCGTTTTATGATTTCTGCTCCGACTGTAAATGACCAAGGAATCATGTTGGAGGTTAGGCGTGTTGAAGTAACACTGATTGATCAACCCTTGCAGTTGGCAGATTTGAGGGGCATCATCGGGCGCAAGGCGGAACGTTTCATCCAGTATGTTAGACAGCCATAATTATTCTTGGAAAGAAATCGTTAATGACGTTTTTGCCGCGTTATTTTTAACGACCCTTAGCTTTGTTTTGATTGAACTTGTTCGCCCGGGGTCAATCAGCTCGGCCATAAATATTTTTTTGCTGTTTATTATAAGCATTGGTTTGAGTTTGATTTTGGCGTTAGCTAATGGTCAGTCTAACCATCGTTTGCCGCGCTCGCTGTTTATATTGGCGGCGCTTCTTATCAGTGTTATAATAATGACAATTTCTGCGGTCGCGCCGTTGGAGAGATTTATTTTAGGGATAGTTAGTTTCGCGGCCATGCTGTTTTTTGCCTTCATTTTGTGATTTTAAAATTAGAGGTAATATGAGCGATTGCATTTTTTGCAAAATTATAGCCGGGGAGATACCGTCCGAAAAAGTGTACGAAGATGAACATGTTCTGGCTTTCTTGGATATTGCGCCGGTTAATCCTGGCCATACTTTAGTGATACCAAAAACACATTCCAGCGACTTCCTTGATACTACCGAGAGTTCTTTGATCGTCGTGGTCAAGGTCTTGCCCAAGATTGCTAAAGCCATTATGTGGGCCGTTGGCGCCGATGGTTTTAATATAGGCGTCAATAACGGAGCGGCGGCGGGGCAAATTGTGCCGCATATGCATTTTCACGTGATTCCTCGTTTGAGCGGTGACGGTTATAAATCATGGGGTCATCGAAAGTATGGTGAGGGCGAGGCGTTGAAAATTGCCGAACGCATTAGGACATCGGTGGAAAATTCAAGAACAATTAATTAAACAATTTAGTGGATTCAACATTTTCACCATCGGGTATTTGGGAAGGTGCTGGATAAACTATTTTAGATTTGGGGTTGTCAATATCGTGTCGGGGTGATAAAGTATTGCCGTTCTGATTTAGTATTTCTTTCAGTTTGGAATGAACAGTCACAACCACATACAGCAAAAGAAAAAAGGAGAGACTAATGAAAGTGTTAGGAATTGGTGGCGGTGGACGTGAGGCTGCGATGGCGCTAGCGATTGTGAGTTCGTCGAATTGTGGAGAACTCTACTGGGCTCCTGGCAACCCCGGTATCGCGCGGAATGCCGTGCTCTATCCAGTCGAGGCATCTGACGTAGTCGGTTTGATAGCACTGGCAGCTAGTCTGGGGCCCGATCTCGTGGTGGTTGGCCCAGAGAAACCATTGGCTGATGGTTTGGCCAATCGTTTGGTCGAGCTTCGGATTCCGTGCGCTGGGCCAAGCCGGGCGGCGGTCGGCCTCGTCGGGTAAGATGGGAGAGTTTTTCCCATAACGTGGAGGAGATGGGAGGGGAGTAATAGGACGACGTTGCCGTTGAGCGTTGAAATTATACGCTTGGCTGGTTAATGTCGTCCTGTTTGATATTTAGAGCTGGTTGCATTATCTACTACCATACTAGTATACTAGTATGGTGATATAGAGACGAGAGATGTATTGAGAGGTGGGTTCAACATTTTTACTATGGGGCATTTTGGAAAGTGTTAGATAAGCTATTTTGGATTTGAGGTTGTAATTTTCTTTAAAAAATAGTAAAGTAGGCGTGCTGTAAACCGGAAAACCCAGTAGACAAGGCTCGCGCCTTAACATTTTTATAACGTAAACCAGAAACCAAAACGAAAGAGAGGAGACAGACAACATGGCTATCTCGACAATAACCACCCTGCATCATCTTTACGCCTATCCCGCTGAGTTCCCCGTACAAGTCCTGACCCTAGCCCTTGAAGCTGCAGGCCTCCAGGAGGAAGTAATACACACCGAGTCATGTTTCAACATTGGAGCGACGGAGGCGTTGACAACAGAGGAAGTACTCGCTTTCACTAAACTGCCCGTCCGTCTGTTTAGAGAAATTGCTCGAACGCCGGATACGAGCTGGCTGTCCAGCTTCCCTTGGGTATTCGAGTTTGGTCCCAGACTAAACTTCGATACGCCCTACTCAAGTCAAGCCGTCAGGATCTGTCAGCGCTGCGGACTTGGCAAAATTCATCGCGTTGAGCTCTCGCATCGGTTCGCCTTGAACCGAGCACTTGATCCGGAGACAGCCGAACGTTTTGCCGCCGCCTTGTACGATCCCATGTTGGAAATGCCGTATCGTGAACCGCTCAAGAGCTTCGACCATGGCTTAGTTCGACAAGCCACCAAAGTGTATGCGGTGCGCGAACGTGGTGTAGAAGCACTACGCGAGTTCGAAAGAGACTGGGGCATCAAGTGGGACGAGTACGACGAAGCCCTGGCATTTGAACTGTCGTTGGAGCGCGACGAGAATCCAACCGACGCCTTTTTAATGATCGTGGCTCAATTGATTTCGGAACACTCAAGGCACGGTTACTACAAAGGTAAGAGAACACGCAACGGCCGGCTACTTCTACAAACCCTGATGCAAATCATCAAGGATCCGCTAATACTTCATCGAAGCAACTCAACCGTGGCCTTCGACTGTGATAGTTCTGCCATTCGGGGTGGCTTGACCGAAATGCTCATTCCGGAAAAACCGGGCGAGCCAAGCTCATGGGTTATTGTTACGCGCGACCTTGATGACACGTTGACGGCAGAAACCCACAACCACCCCTGCCGCATCTCCCCCCCAGCTGGCGCGGATACCGGCGTCGGTGGACGACAGGCGGACAATTATGTCACCCGACGTGGCGCAGATTTGGGAGTAGCGGGGGCAGGATATTGTACTGGCAATCTCTGTATCCCGGGCCACCTGCAACCGTGGGAAAAGGATGGATGGTCGTCCCGACCAGGATATCCAACGCCTCTCCAAATAATGCTGGGAGCCAGCCATGGCACCCGTCGTTACGGCAATGCTTCGGGCGAAGCGCTCACCTATGGCTTCGTTCGCACCCTCTTTGTTGTGACCCCAGACGGACAAGCTTGGGGGTGGGAAAAGCCGATCCTTTTCACGGTTGGCGCCGGTGTCATGAACCATGAAGATGTCGCGCCAGTTGAACCACAAGCGGGCATGCTCGTTGGTTACGTTGGCGGTCCGCGTTTCCGTCTCGGCATTGGCGGAGGAACCGCTTCGTCATCGGCCATCGGCTATGATGTCGATATGGCCATCCTTCTTCGTTCGGTACAGCGCGGCGACGCTTTGATGCGACGCTGTTTCGGTAACTTCTTCCGAACGTGCTTCTGGCTTGGCCGGCGCAATCCTGTACAAAAGTCTAGCGATTTGGGGGCGGGCGGCTTAAGCAACGGTCCACCAGAAATAGTGTATCCGGCCGGAGCGGTGTTCGACCTTGACCAGGTGCCGTGGGGAGACGATACCTTGAGTGATGTTGAAAGAGTAGGTAATGAAAGCCAGGAATCGGCTGTGATGCTTGCCTGGCCCACAGATTGGCCGCTCATCCAGGCCATCTGCCAACGCGAGCATTTGCCTTGCGCCGTGATCGGAACGGTGACCGGCGACGGACGGCTCGTCATGAAAAGTCGCGGACAGGTCATCGTCAACGCGCCGCTTGAACCTATGCTCGGCACCGAGCGACAAAAGACTTTCGTTCTCACACCGAAGAAAGAGAGGCGCCAACCGCTTTCTATGCCGCCCGAAGAAACAATTCGGGAAAGTCTTGATCTCGTTTTCGGTCTTCTTTCCGTTTGCAGCAAGCGGTGGACGACCATTGAAGGCGACCGCAGTGTGGGTGGCCTGGTAGCCCAACAACAGGATGTCGGTCCGTACCAAGCGCCGATAGCCGACTGCTCAATCAAGGCCGCTAGCCATTTCAGCCTGCGTGGCACGGCCCATAGTATTGGGGAACAACCGCTCTCTAGTCTCATCTCACCAGGAGCGAGCGTCCGCCTAGCGGCAGCCGAAGCCATTCTCAACCTGGGTGGCGTGAAAATCATCGGCCTCGGAGACGTCAAGTGTTCGCTTAACGCCATGTTGGCCACCAAACTCCCTGGCGAAGGCATTTGGCTTGAAGAGGCTATGCAGGCATTACGCCAATTCCTCGCCGAATTTCAGGGCTGCGAACCGGATGGAGGCAAGGATTCAAGCGCCATGTTCGACCTCCGCGTAAACCCCGACGGTCAGCTTCAAGAAGTTAGGGCGCCGCGGGAAATCGTTATTTCAACCAACGCACCGGTCCCGGACATTACCGTCAAAGTCACTCCCGACCTGAAAGAGGCTGGGAGAGAGCTGCTCTGGCTGGAGTGTAATCCTCATCAACACCGCTTGGGCGGATCAGCTTTAGCTCAGGGGCATGGTCAAATCGGCGACGAGTGTCCGGACGTCAAAGCGGCCGATCTCAAGCACCTGTTTGAGGCCGCGCAAGAACTTGTCGACTTGGGTCTCATTTCCGCCTATCATGACACGGCCGGTGATGGCTCCCTGGTGACAGCGCTCGAAATGGCCTTCGCGGCAAATCTTGGACTTGATCTCGACTTCCGGAGTCAGCACGAAGCGCGGGCCACGTTGTTTGCACAAGAACCGGGCGCCATCGTGGAATGCGTCAGGATAGACGCAGTTCAGGAAGTTCTTCATCGTCATGGCGTGACGGCCCAGACCATCGGTCACTCCTTGTCAACCCCGGAGATCAAGGTATCGGTAAATGGCTCAATCGTGCTCGATGAGCAGATGGTCGATCTTCGGGCAAAATGGGAGGAGCTCAGCAGCATCATCGACAAGATGAAGGCAAATTCCGCCTGCGTTGACGCTGAAAGTAGGGCGCGGCGCAAGATGCTCACCTCGCCTCCATACAAACTTACGTTTACTCCCAAACCGACACCGACCGCCATCCTGACCGCCAAAAGCAAAATTCGCATCGCCATGCTTCGCGAAGAAGGGACGCGAGGAGAACCGGAAATGGCCGCCGCTTTCTATGATGGCGGTTTTGATCCGGTTGATGTGGCCACAGACGACCTCGAACGTGGAAAAATCACTCTCCATGGATTCCGCGGAAGGGTTCTTCCGGGGGGCTGGTCGTTCCGTGATGTTTTTGGCGCTGGTCAGGGCTGGGCGGCCGTCATGAAAGGACCCGCGCTAGCCGATCAGTATCTGGAATTTTGTTCGCGACCGGATACTTTCACTTTCGGCGTCTGCAATGGTGCGCAAGTCGACGCCAGTCTCGGACTCACTCTCGGTCATCTTTTCCCCGAGGAAAAACTGCCGTGGTTTACGGAAAATGTCTCGGGCCGATTTGAATGCCGCTTCGTAACATTGGGTTTCCGGAAAAGCCCAGCGATCATGCTCCGCGGCATGGAAGGCTCTATCTTCGGAGCCTGGGTCGCCCACAAAGAAGGTCGCCTCACCTTCCCCGACCCAGAAGTGTTGCAATTTGTGCTCACGAACGACCTGGCGCCTATCTTTTACGTGGGGCCAGACGGTGAGCCAACGGAAGAATACCCGTTCAACCCCAACGGAAGTCCGGGTGGTATAACGGCACTTTGTTCACCGGACGGACGGAAATTCTTCATGATGCCTCACGCAGTGGACCGAGGCTTTAGAATGTGGCAAGGGGCTTACGTTTCATCGGAGTGGACATGGCTAGAGGTAAGCCCATACTTACAAATGGTTCAGAACGCTCGTACCTGGTGCGAGCAGTGGTAAGGAGGTGGCGATAAGAATAAGGAGGGACGACGGCCGTACGCGAAGTGCGGCCGTTTTCCTTTTTCACGATATAATTTTTTAAACGCGTTTCATTATTTTCGGTTTCACTCTCCGTTCGTTATGAATCTTGTTTTAAGTGAAATTTTCCGTTATGCTGATTTTATGAAAATACTCGTTGCCGGTGGGGCGGGGTTCATTGGCTCCAATTTTATTCATTACCTGATTGAAAACTATCTGGAGGACGAGGTAGTGAATTTTGATAAACTTACGTATGCTGGCAATCTTGAGAATCTTAAGGATCTTGCTGGTAACGCGCGATATTCGTTCGTCAAGGGCGACATCGCCGACTCAGAGGCTGTTGAAAAAGTACTTAAGCAAGGAATTGACGTCGTAGTCAACTTTGCGGCCGAGACCCATGTTGACCGAAGTATTCATATCGGCTCGCGTGATTTTGTTCTGACCAATACGCTTGGCGTGCAAACTTTATTGGATGCAGAACGTCAGCTCGGGACAATCAAAAGGCACGTGCAAATTTCTACTGATGAAGTATATGGCTCATTAGAGCTGGAAGACGCTCGGCAATTCCACGAGAATTGGCCATTCCAGCCAAATGTGCCCTATGCCGCGGCTAAAGCCGGCGGAGATCTTTTGTGTCGCGCTTTTTTCAAAACTTTTGGCTTGGATGTTGTCGTCACTCACTGTTCTAACAACTATGGTCCGTATCAATATCCCGAAAAACTTATACCATTTTTTATTGATAGAGCGATGAACGACCAGCCTCTGCCGCTCTATGGTGATGGCAAGAATGTGCGTGATTGGCTGTATGTTCGCGATCATTGTGAAGCGATTGACTTAGTTTTACGCCAAGGCAAGGCCGGAGAGGTTTATAATATCGGCGGGCACTTTGAGAGGCCTAATTTAGAAATTGCCCGATTAATTTTGAAGGCTTTGGGCAAGCCGGAATCTCTTATTACTTTTGTGACAGACCGTCCGGGGCATGATCGACGTTATGCCATTGACGCGAGTAAAATTGCCAAAGAACTTGGCTGGAAGCCGAGATATCATTTTTCCGAGGCGGTTAAAGAAACTATTCAGTGGTATCGCGACAATCAGGACTGGGTGAATAGAATCAAAGCCCGCGCTAAGGGCATCAACGCGCATCTTGTATAGTTGATGATTGATAGTTTATGATTTTATGAGATGGCTATCCTCTTGTGACATTTTAACCAAAAGTATCATACTATATAGTATGATACTTTTGGTTGGATAGAAAATCGTTGATTCTGATCTTCTGAATTTTAGAGCTATGACTGAACGAATTTCCACTGCGATTGACGGCCTCACGATTGTTATGAATCGCGCCATCGGAGACGAGCGCGGGTGGCTTGGCGAATTAGTGCCGGGTGGCGTTTCTAATTCTGATGTTAAAGATGGTTTAGGGAATATCTATCTTTCTGTGGCTGTCGGAAAAAATATCGCGCGCGCCGGGCACTATCATTATCGGCAGTCTGAACTTTTTTTCACCATCACCGGCACGGCGCTTTGGGCTTTTAGAGATTACCGTGAAGGTTCAAAAACATTCGGCGCCCTGCAGGCGATGGTCTTTACTGATGAGGCAAAACCTGATGGTCCGGCCCCAGTATATCGCGTGGGAGAGTCAGGTATGCCCTATGTGATTGTGCCGCACGGCGTCTATCACGTTTATTGGGCCTTAACTGATACACCGGTGCGTGTTGTATGTGTAGCCACCACGCCGCACGATAATGCCGATTATGTGCGGCTTCGCCCAGATGAAGTGCCCGATGTTAGTAATTTACTTAAATCATATGGCATTACTATTTGATTATCTAGTAGTATTCTCATATTCTTAAGAATATGAGAATACTTTTTGACCAATGCGTGTTCTTTTGATTGGCGCTAAGGGTCTATTGGGTCAAGCGCTGGCAGCGACTTTTTCCACAGAAGATTTGGTGGCCGTAGATCGTGACGTTATTGATATTACCGACAAGGTAGCTCTGCAGAAATTTTGCCATGAGGTTCGCCCAGAAATCGTTGTTAATGCGGCGGCGTATAATGCCGTTGATGAGATAGAAAAAAATGACGAAGCGGCGAAGCAGGCTTTTGTGATTAATGCTGAAGCAGTTGGCTATTTGGCTAAAGCCAGTATTGAGAACAAAGCGCTTTTAATTCATTTTAGCACTGATTATGTTTTTGATGGCGCCAAGGACTCGCCTTATATTGAAGCCGATCACCCAAAGCCAATCAGTGTCTATGGCCGCTCTAAGCTCGGAGGCGAGGAGGCTATTTTGCGCTTAGCAGAGCATGGTCTTAAATATTATATAATTCGTACTTCGCGTCTTTTTGGAAAATCTTCTGGCGCCGGCAAGAAAACATTCGTTGATATTGTGCTTGAGGCCGCCGCTCAAAAAAGTGAACTGCAATTTATTGACGACGAAATTGCCAGCCCAACCTTTGTTAGTGATTTGGCTATGGCCGTAAAAGAGATGCTAATGAGTCGGCCTGCCTTTGGTGTTTATCATCGCACTAACGACGGATATTGCAGTTGGTATGAGCTTGCCAAAACAGTTTTAAATGAGAGTGGTGCTTATTCTATTAATCATGCCACACCTGATCGTAAATATATCAATCTTCGGCCGATAGCCAGCAAGGATTTGCCGCGACCAGCAAGACGTCCGGCTTATTCCGTGTTACAATCTACTAAACTCGCGCCTTTGCGCCATTGGCGTGAGGCCTTGCGTGAATATATAATATCCAATCATTTATGATTAAAGGAGTTATTTTGGCGGGGGGAAATGGTACGCGTCTTCGCCCGCTTACTTTGGTGACCAACAAGCATCTTTTGCCGGTTTATAACAAACCGATGATTTATTATCCTCTGGAAACGCTCATAGGCATGGGGCTCAAAGACATTTTGATTGTATCCGGCCGCGAGCATGCCGGGCATTTTTTGCACCTCTTGGGGTCGGGCAAAGATTTTGGCGTGCGTCTATCTTATGAAGTGCAGGAAGAGGCTGGTGGTATTGCCGAAGCTTTAGGGCTCGCCGAAGATTTTGCTGATGGCGGTAAACTAGCCGTAATTTTAGGGGATAATATCTTTGAAGATCATCAACAAATTATCAAAGCCGCTAAAGATTTTATCGCCCAGGAAAGAGGCTCCAAGATTATGCTCAAAGAAGTTCGCGACCCAGAGCGTTTTGGAGTTGCTGAGGTGGTGGGACAGAAAATTATTGGGATTGAAGAAAAACCAAAACATCCAAAAAGCAATTTAATAGTAACTGGTCTATATTTCTACGACCGTCATGTTTTTGATATCATAAAAACCCTGCGTCCGTCAGGCCGTGGCGAATTAGAAATAACCGATGTCAATAACGCTTATATCGCCGCCGGAACAATGACTTTTGAAATTGTGGCTGGCGAATGGACTGACGCCGGCACTTTTGAATCATTACTGAAAGCCGGTAATCTAGTGGCCCACAAGTTATCCGCCTAGAAAGGGTGCGGAGGTCATAAATCAAGGCGCCAGAGGCCGGAATCTGAACCGATAGTCCCGGCAAAGTACATCTCCTTACCGTCTTGACTTACAGCATATCCTACAAGATCTTGAAACGGCATCATCATCCATTGATTTCTAATATCGCGTTCGTCTCTCTCCAGAAAAAAGACAGCGTGGTTAGACGCAAATATTACATGTGAACCATCAGGGAACCAAGCCGCCTGGTCCACTTCAGCGGCGATACGGGTGAGGAGGGTTTGAGCGCCTGTTTTTGGACTATAAGTCCATAATTCAAACGGTGATGAATATAGCAAATCGCCGGTAGTTTTGAGAAAAATAGCTTGTTTGACGTTGGGCGCGCTGAAGACCGGCAGCAGGGATTCTCCAGCTAGCCGCCAAAGAGACATGGTCTTAGCCGAGTCAATAAGAGCGATTAAGTCATCTTTTTGGTCAAGCAGTTTGTAGGGGTAGTTCGTCGGCAAGATCATCTCTCGCCCTGAATTTGTGGTGAGGAGCGGCGTTGAGCGCAAAATGGAATGATCATCATCGCGTTGAATCAGTTCATAGAGGGTATTATTTTCTATCCAGTAGCCCGTCAATGTTTGTTTGCTCTGTTTAACGTTAGTAAGAGGGACGAGGGGGGTAATTTTTTTAGAGGATAAATCAAGGCGATAGACACTAGCCCCGTCGCTTCCATAAAGTAAATCATCGTATTCAGGATCCCAACGAAAATCGCTGATCGTTTTTGGTACAAAACTGGAAAGAGATTGCCAGGAGGGGTTTTGGTTAAGCTCTACTATAGCAGTTTCGTCAGGCCCTGCGACAAGAGCTCTGGTGGCTTGCGCTGACCAGATGATTTGATCGGAGGGATTACGCATTGGCCTTTCGGCGATCACCGTTGGCGGTTTGCCTGATAATTTATCAAAGAGCAGGAGTTGCTCTTTGTTAGCGCTCCAGGTAGTAAGAAGAATCGCGGTGGTGTCTGGATTTGGAGAAAAAATTTGATAGATGGCTTGAGAGAGTCTTTTTGGCATTGTCTCGCGCCATAAGCGGACATTGCTTACAAAGATAGCTTCGCCAGCTTTGACTTTCAAGCGTTTCTCCCAGGTTTTATAACTATCTTTGCTTAGGCGTATTGTATACGTGCCCGGCAGCACAGCCTGCAAAGTTTTGGGAGTTAAAAATTTTATGACTTGACCATTCAGCGAGATTGTCGCCCCCTTTGGTATAGTTGACAATACCAGGGTGCCCGTTGGCTCAAGTCGTTGATGCTTCAGGTTATAGCGATAGCCCTGCGTGTAAATAATAACTAGCGGCGCAGTAACTATAAAGGCGGCGATAAAGAGCGAATAAACTATTCGCCTCGCTCTTAAGGTCATAAATGGCTATTCTCCTTCAGACCTTTTGATATCAGCTCCCAGGCCAGCTAATCTTTCCGCTATGTGTTCGTAGCCGCGGTCAACTTGATATACATTGTCAATAATTGTTTCACCCTCGGCGATTAGGGCGGCGAGTATGAGGGCCATGCCGGCGCGTATATCCGGACTGGTTAAATAACGTCCGCGCAGAATTGTCGGCCCGTTGACCACCACGCGATAGGGATCGCACATAATGATATTCGCGCCCATGCTATTTAAAAGGTCAGTATAGAAAAGCCGTCCGCCCTGATGTATTGGATCATGAATAATGGACGGCCCTTCTGCTTGGGTCATAAGCACGGTATAGGGTGGCTGCAGGTCGGTTGTGAATCCGGGGTATTCGTGAGTAATCATGCTTTGGGCTTTTAGTGTTTGATGGCGGCGCGTAACAACAAAATCAGAGCCTACCTCAACAACCGCACCAGCTTTCTCAAGATGCCAGAGCAGACTTTCCAGATGACTTGGGTTGCATCTCGTGACTTTGATTTCGCTGTTGGTGAGGAGGCCGAGGATAATGAACGTGCCGGCCTCAATTCTATCAGGTATGACCGTATATGTGCCGCCACTAATTTGTTTGACACCGTTAATGATGATTGTTGGCGTACCGGCGCCCCTAATGCGCGCCCCTTGGGCGTTAAGATAATCAGCGAGAGCTATTATTTCTGGTTCCATCGCCGCGTTTTTAATGATCGTTTCGCCTTCGGCCAGAACCGCGGTCATAATCATTTCTTCAGTAACCGTGACACTGACCCGCGGCAGTAGTATGACGCCGCCAGTCAGTTTTTTTGTAGTCAGACGATAGCTCCTGTCCCGCACTTCTACTGTGACTCCTAAGGCCTTGAATCCATCAAGAAATATGTCAATTGGTCGCTGTCCAATTTTGTCTCCGCCCGGATGCGGCATAATTACTTCACCGTGGCGCGCCAATAACGGACCAGCGAGCAATATTGAGGCACGAATACTTTCTACCAAGCTTCTATCCAACGGACCAGCTTGCACTTCGCTTGTTTCAATGGTGGTATGCTGTTTTGTTTTTGAGATTTTTACGCCAATTGAACGAAGTAATTCTTCCATGCGTTGCACATCTTCTATGTCCGGCAAATTCTTAATCACGCATGGTTCACGAGACAGCACCGCCGCCGCTAATATTTTTAAAGCCGCGTTTTTTGCGCCCTTCACTTCTATTTCCCCCTTAAGTTCACGGCCGCCGCGAATAACGAATGTGGCATGCGAATTCATAGCGATTGGCAGTTATAATAGCAAAACAAGGTTAATTAAGCAATCTTGAGTCTCTTTTTTGACGATTTTGTGTATGATTTGATACAATGGCGTACATGGAAGAATTTAATACAATTCCATCACCGCCTCGTCGGCGGAAAATTTTGCCGCTGGTCGGCCTTTTGCTTGTAGTCATTTTTTCTTTTGGTGCGGGTTACTATGCGGGCGAAGAAAGCGGCTTACAGAAAGCTATTGGCAGTGGTCAAGTTTTTGGCAAGGAAAGTGATCCACCAGCCGGTTACCTCAAATCAGATGTGAATTTTAGCCTTTTTTGGCAGGTCTGGAAATTATTACAGGAGCAGTATGTTGATCGTCCCATAGCCGAAACCAAACTCTTTTACGGAGCCTTAAGCGGTTTGGTGGCTGGCATCGGTGATCCCTATACGGTTTTTCTTGACCCAAAAACCGCTGCTGATTTTAATCAAGAATTGGCCGGGAGCTTTGAGGGGATTGGCGCGGAAATTGGCTTGAGGGATTCTCAAATTGTTATTATTGCTCCGTTGCCCGGCACACCGGCAGAAAAAGCTGGTTTAAAACCAAAAGATCGCATTATTGTTATTAATGGCAGGGACACAAGTGGCATGACTTTAGAGTCGGCGGTGGCGGCTATTCGCGGGAAGCGCGGAACCGAAGTAACTTTAAAAATAATTAGAGAGGGAATTAGCGAGCCATTTGAAGTGAAAATTGTTAGGGATAAAATCTCTATCAAAAGCGTTGAATTTTCCATGAAGTCGGCGTCAGATTCCAAGCAAGCCGATATTGCTTATATCAAAATCAGTCATTTCAATGAAGACACGTTGAGTAATTTTTCTGCAGCTGTAAACAAGGCATTAAATGAAAATCCCAGAGCCATCATTCTTGATCTTCAGAATAACCCGGGCGGTTTTTTAGAAACAGCGGTAGATGTGGCGAGCTATTGGGTCGCCAATAATCCAGTGGTTCTTCAGCAGACGCACAGTGAGGAGCGCACGGAATTTCCAGCTCGCGGCAAATCCCCATTGAAGGGTCAGAAAACAATCGTGTTAGTAAACGCTGGAAGCGCCAGCGCTTCGGAGATTGTGGCCGGAGCGCTGCAGGATTATAATTTGGCCACCGTGATAGGCGAAAAGACTTTCGGTAAAGGGTCAGTGCAGGAGTTGCAGAGCTTGCCAGACGGTTCAGCCGTGAAGATAACTGTTGCCAAGTGGTTTACGCCAAAAGGTAGAAGCATTGAAGGAGAGGGTATTGAACCTGATATCGTTGTGACGGTGGATCGTGCCAAGTTGGATGATGGGAAAGATCCGGTGCTAGAGAGAGCATTGGAGCTGTTGAAGTGATGAAGCAAGAATCATGAATCAGGAAGTAGGAATTGGGTTGATTACCTTCTTAATCAAATCGCATATTCAAGATTCGTAATTCGCTATTCATAATTCTTAATTCATCAATCAATGAAAGTGATTTTATTAAAATCAGTGTCAAAGCTTGGGCAGGCCGGCGAAGTTAAAGACGTATCCGATGGCTATGCCAGAAATTATTTACTGCCAAACCAGCTGGCCTCATTGGTAACTCAACAGAGGCTGGTGGAACTCCAGTCTGATAAATCACGGCAAGAACGGTTGGCGCGTAAATCATTGTTGTCAGCCAAACAAACTAAACAGGCGCTAGATGGCAGGCTATTCACGCTTAAGGCCATGGCCAACGCGCAAGGGACTTTGTTTGCTGGCGTGACGGCCTCCGCCATCTCTGATATACTCAAGACTAAGGGATATGAAATTCAGCCAAGTATGATTGAATTACCCCAGCCCCTCAAACACACTGGTGACCACAAGGTCGCCATTGATTTTGGCGATCAGAAACGAGCCGTCATTACGATTTCCATTATTCCTTTGCGCGATCATTAGTTTTGAATTTTGCCTTTTGAATTTTGAGTTATCTATGAAGTACATTTTTGTTACTGGCGGAGTGATGTCTAGCGTTGGCAAGGGCGTCTCCACCGCCTCTATTGGTCGCATTCTGCAGAGCCGCGGTTATCGCGTTCAGCTTGTTAAGTGTGATATGTACGTCAACATTGACGCCGGAACTATGAGGCCGACCGAACATGGCGAGGTTTTTGTAGGCGAAGATGGAATAGAAGCAGATCAGGATTTAGGCAACTATGAACGTTTCACCGATATTACGACCACTCGCGATAATTACATTACTACCGGCCAGGTTTATCAAAGCATTATTGAGCGAGAGCGTAATCTTGAGTTTGCCGGAGCAAACGTGGAAGTAGTTCCTGATATTCCGAACGAGATTATTCGCCGCATTAATATAGCCGCTCGCAAGGGTAAGGCAGAGGTAGTCATCATAGAGATCGGCGGCACGGTGGGGGAATATCAAAACATTCTTTTTCTGGAAGCTATTCGTATGATGAAGCTGAAACATCCCGAGGATGTTGCTCTTGTTTTAGTGAGTTATTTGCCAATACCAAAATCTGTTGGCGAGATGAAGACCAAGCCCACCCAATACGCGGCTCGCTCGCTCAATGCCGCCGGGTTGCAGGCTGATTTTATTCTTTGCCGGGCCGAGCGACCAATTGACGCGCCTCGCCGCCGTAAGCTAGCCATTAACTGTGGTCTTGAGGAATGGGCAATAATTTCGGCGTCTGACGTTGAGTCAATTTATGAAATTCCAATTAATTTTGAACGCGAAAATCTTTCGGACAAACTTTTGAAAAAACTTTTCTTAAAGCCCAGAGAGCGTGATCTTAAAAATTGGCAAAAGCTTGCTCGCCGCATTAGAGGAGCGGCCGAGCCCTTAAAAATAGGTATTGTTGGCAAATATTTTGGCACAGGGGACTTTACGCTGGCTGACTCATATATCTCTGTCATTGAATCAATTCGTCACGCCGCGGCCGCTCTGGGCCGCCGGCCGGAGATTACCTGGCTAAATTCCGAAGCCTATGAGAAAGATCGCCGGGCTCTGAAAGAGCTTGATAATTTTCAGGGTATTATTGTGCCCGGTGGTTTTGGTAGTAGGGGAATAGAAGGCAAAATTAGAGCTATTCAGTACGCGCGGGAGAAAAAAATTCCATATTTTGGGCTCTGCTATGGCATGCAGCTCGCGGCAGTGGAGTTTGCCCGTAATGTTTGCGGCCTTAAAGACGCGCATACTACTGAAATTAATCCTAAAACCAGGTACCCGGTTATTCATTTGATGCCCGAACAATTAAAGCACCTTGCTCGCAAACTTTATGGCGCCACTATGCGGCTGGGGGCTTATCCGGCCAAGCTGGAAAAAGATTCGCTTGTGGCCAAGGCTTATGGCGTCACTAGAGTTTCAGAACGTCATCGCCATCGCTACGAGTTTAACAATGATTATCGCGCGCGCTTTGAGAAAAAAGGAATGCGTTTTTCTGGCACCTCGCCCGATGGAGAGCTCGTGGAGATTATTGAGCTTAAAGACCACCCATTCTTTGTTGGCGTTCAGTTTCATCCCGAATTTAAGTCTCGGCCCCTCGCGCCGCATCCGTTATTTTTGGCGTTTGCTAAAGCGGCATCAACAAAACGACAGAAAGACTAGCTAAAACTCGTGTAGTAAGGTGAGTTTGCTCTTGCACCTATCAGAGGACGGGTGTAGTTTTACCTGCAAGGAGGGTCGATTATTTGATAACCTGGTCTAAAACAGGAGGGGCGAACGATGTTTTTCAGATTTATTCCGTGGATTGTCTTGGCGTTCGGGTGGCTGTCCTTGGTCGCCGATCTTTTGACGGGAGGGCGTCTTGTCGTTGACCTCGTCATCTGCGGCGTCGCCATGGTAATGCTCATCTGGCGTTACGTTTTGCGCCGTCACATAGTCTACGTCAACTACGACTACTGATACAGCGCCGACCATTACCGTGACGATTGAGTCACGGTAGAAGACTAGCTCAAGGGGGTTGCGGTGGCGACCCCCTCATTTTATTGTTTAACTCACAGTCGGTGCGACGCTCACGTATGTTGCTGGTTTTAGGACACCGGTGTAGCGGCGGACTTTTTTGGTGGCAAATTGAACAACGCCAGTTGTCAGAGCAAAGAGTGTATCATCACTACCGCGGCCGACATTATCGCTAGGGCGAAATTTCGTGCCTCGCTGGCGCACAATAATACTGCCGGCTTTGGCATAGCCGCCGTGCGTAATTTTGACGCCCAATCGTTTTGATTGAGATTCTCGCCCGAGGGCTGTGGAGCCGCCCGCTTTTTTATGGGCCATAAGTTAGGAATTAGGGATTAGCTTATTAGCTGATTAGCAATATTATATTTTTATTGATATATTTAGTCAATAGCTATGGATAATACGGTTGTTAAAATTCAGGAATTGATGGCAGACATGCGGCCGGCATTTCTTCGCGATCGTGGAGATATTGAGTTTGTCAGTTTTGATGAAAAAACTGGGGTGGTTGAAGTGCGGTTCAAGGGTATGTGCCGGGGATGCGGTTTTGCCGAGTTAACGCTTAAAATGGGAGTTGAGGCAACTCTCAAAGAACATCTGTCAGAGGTTCAAGAAGTTATTGCGGTGCCGTAACTGCTGGCGAAGTAGTGGGCGCTTTATTATTAGTTGAGGAGCTCGACGAAGATGGCGGCAGACGGTTGCCGGCAAATGGATCCGCCAATGACGACCAGTCAAGGGTGGGCAATTTTGTGTTTTTCTCAATTAAGTCTATTACCTCAGTCAGCTCTTTTTTATTTACATTAGTAAGAACTACCTTTGCCTTTAGTTCGGCAGTGACCATAGCTTGAGTTATTGGTTTATACAAATTGTCGTAAAGAAAAAAAGCAACCCAGATAACACCCACCAGCATCAAAAGAGCGATTGTAATTTTGGCGTAGCGAACTGCCAAGATAACGGAAAAATTTGCTTGATTGGGCATAAATTAATTGTTTTTGTGTTCGTAAACAACGCCAGTGAGGCGGGCTTCAATCTTGATGTCGGAGTTTTGACCGATGACGCCGAGCGCGTCTGTCGTCCGTCCACTGACAAGCGAAATGTTACTCAAGGTTGTTACTATTTGGATATTACGCAGGGCGGCCAAGTATTTGACAACATCGCGGTATGAGCCGCTGATAGTCAGTTCCATGGGCAGAGCGTTGTAATTGCCGGCTGGCCTTGGTTTATCAACATCAAGATTGATTTTTTCGGTCACGCGATTTGCTTCGGCCAAAGCCTCAACGGCGGTAATAAATTTCAGCTCTTCATTGGGCTCAATTGCCAGGGCTCTTAAAGCTGGCAGATGCGTACGCAATTCCTCATATTCTTTTTTGGCCTGCTTGATGTTTTTGCTGCGCTGACTGCGATCCTCTAAAAATTGGTATTCTTGATAAATCATTTGGCTGGTTGAGCGAATTTGTTTCACGCTTGGCCAAATAATACCTAATGGCACCACCACAATGATGACAAGAAAAACTATTATTAAAAATGGGACGCGTTGTATGGTCATGACGCTAAATCAAAATAATGGAACCTTTTCAAATCTCACGCTTAAGGTAATGGTAAAATAAGCGTTTGTTTTATCTAGCTTGTTTTTAAACGGTAAATTAACCTTTTCTATGAAGGGAGTTTCTACTAATTTACTTTCAAAGTCCAAGAGAGCTTCTCTGGTACTAGCTTTGCCATTAATGGTTGAGCGCTCATTGGCATCCGTCTCCAGTTGCATAGAATTAATTACCACGCCTTCGGGCACGATTTTTGAAAAAGCGACCAGAAATTCCGCCCACGGAACAACCGTTTTTTGGATTGTTTGAGCCGCGCTGATTTGTTTGTTCATATTTGCTATTTGCTGTTCAACTGCGCGATTCTCTCTTGTTACCAGCGTAGTCTCATTAACAATACGGGTAAAATTATTGACGAGCACAAGACGGGCAATCAGCAGCGTGATGCCAAGAAAAATTGTGTAAAGCATTATGGCCATTATCATTTCTCGCAACAGGGCGTAGACGCGTCGTAAGCGCAGTCGGTCTTTAAAGGCTGGCGGAATAAGATTTAGATTCTTCATACAGTCTCTTCTCCATTAGCTCCCCTTAAGGCCAAGCCAATAACCGTGGAATATTGCAGCGGCGCCTTTAGGTTGGGGAATGACGTGATATGCGTATTTTCCCAGGGATCACCCAATTTTGTGGGCACTCTAAGAATTTCCGAAAGCACTTGATCAAGATTTAATAAGTAAGCGCCTCCTCCGGTGAGAATTATTTCTTCAATGTCGCGCGAATTTATAAAGTGATCTTGATAAAAATCTAGCGCCTCGCTGATTTTTTTAACAAGGTTGTCAATTATACCTTCCAGTACGGTGCGCAGGACACCCTCACATTTATTTGGGTCAAGGCCGCAAATAATTTTTGCTTTTTCGGCCTGATCGCTGGATAAATTTAACTCCTTGGCGATGTTGTCTGTAATTTGATCGCCCGAGATTGGCAGGCTCATAGTAAACTGGATTGTATTCTGGTCATGTACGATGAGACTAGCGTGATGCCGTCCAATATCTATTATGGCCCGTGTGCGGTATTGCGGCTCCTTGACGGGCAGCAATGTTCTGGCCATGGCCATGGCTTGAATATCTAAAGCAACCGGAATTAAATGCATACTTTCCAGTAGCTGAATATAGTTATCAACGATTGTTTTGGGAGCTGCGCCAATAACAATTTGCCAATTATTATTTGTTTCACTAATCATTGCGTTATCTTGGTACATTTCTTCAAGCGGCAGAGGCAAGTATTCCGGCAGAGATTCCGCTAGTTGCACGGGCAGAGTTGATTCATTGCCCTTGGGAATGATGATTGTTTGAATGAATGTTTTTGATTCTGGCAAAGAGGCTATCACCCCATCTGTGAGTTGTTTTCTGAACGGAGAAAGTAATTTTGTTAATTCCGATGCCAGTTGTTGGACATTTTGTATCTCTCCGTTTTTAACAAGTCCTTGAGGAATAATAATTTCTTTTATAAGTTCGGCAACAAAAGATCGTCCAGAGCGACGCAACTGGGCAATTTTGACCGTGGTGTCTGAAATATCAAGGCCAAACGCTATGGGTGCATTTTTTAGGGCGAACAACATATCGTTTAAAAAGCTTGAGTCAGAGTATAAAGGGGCATCATAATGGCTACGGCCATGCCGCCTACTCCAATGCCCAATATCACCATTAAGACCGGTTCAAGGAGGGAGGGGAGGGTAGTCATAGTTTGCGACACTTCTGTTTCATAAAATTCCGCCGCTTCAGCAAGAATATCATCCAATGATCCGGATTGTTCACCCACTGCGATCATCTGCATTATAGTTGGATTAAATAAATTTGGGTATGGTTCCAGCGCCTCTTTTAAAGTGACTCCCTTAACGATGCGTTCAGAGGCGGCCAACAAGGCATTTTGGTAATGAACATTGCTCAAAACATGAGCGGTAGTTGTCAAAGTTTTGACTATAGGAATGTCAGTTTTTAAAAAAGAGCTAGTTGTTCGGGCAAAGCGAGCCAAATTAATTTCTTGTATAATTGAACCCACAATGGGTAACCTTAGCAAAAACCAATGCCAAACGTATTTTCCTTTTGGACGATGAATGGTCCAGATGAACGCACTGATTATAGCGACTGTGCCAATGCCTACCAGCAAGCCATTGTTCACAATAAAATCACTCACGGATATTAGAATGACTGTCGGCAAGGGTAGGGCAACATTAGATTCTTTAAAAATATCCGTTAATTTAGGAATCACAAAAACAATCATGCCTATACCGATGCCGATCATGGCTAATACTACAATGGCTGGATACATAAGAGCTCCGCGTACTCGCGAGATGATTTCATGATCTTTTTTCATTTGTAAATAAATTTGTCCAAATACTTCCTCCAGACGACCACTGGCCTCGCCGGCGGCGATCATATTGATCATCAATTCACCAAAATCAGAGATATATGGCAATAGAGCTTGCGACAGAGTTTGCCCCTTTTCTATCTTATCAGCGACATTAGTGAGAATTGTTTTGAGACGGCGAGAGCCAGTTTGGGCTTGCAGGGTTCGGATGGTGGTGGTCAGGGGTACGCCAGCCCTGGCCATAATCCGCATTTGCTGCATCAAGAATATTTTTTGTGTCGTCTTAACTCGTCTTTTTAAAATGCGAAAATTAATAGACGGCATGGTTAAAATGGGCATAGAGAACTATTCCTGCGTAACGCGAAGCACTTCCTCAATTGTTGTGATGCCAGCCTTGGCCTTCAGGAATCCGTCTTCAACCATTGTGAGCATGCCTTGTTGTCGGGCAATGGTCATTAAGTCTTCGCGAGTGGCTTTTTTGACAATGGCATCGTTTAATTCCTTAGAGATATCCAACACTTCATAGATGCCGGCTCGGCCACGATAGCCGTCATTGTTGCATTGTTTGCAGCCCTTGCCCCTGTAAAATAGAAGAGTCTCAAATGATTTTATGTTTTTTGTGACACTGCCTTGTTGAATAAGCATGCCCAAGATAGTTTTGAGATCAAATTGGCGGGTTAATTCTTCAAGCGCCGCCTTGCCAAGATTATAGCTGGTAATGCAATAGGGGCAGATTTTGCGAACTAGCCGTTGGGCCATAATCATATTGGTTGTGGAGGCCACCAGGAACGGAGGAATGCCCATATCGAAAAGTCGTGGAATGGCCGTCACGGCGTCATTGGTGTGCAGGGTGGACAATAAGAGGTGTCCGGTCATGGCGGCGTTCACCGCTATTTCGGCGGTTTCCGTATCGCGTATTTCACCAACCATGATAATATTAGGATCTTGACGCAGGAGCGCTCTTAGGCCGATAGAAAAAGTGTAGCCTATTTTGGGATTAACTTGGCTTTGATTGACGTGCGGCATGCGGTATTCAATGGGGTCTTCAATGGTTGAAATATTGACTTCAGGAACGTTGAGAACATTCAGGATCGTATAGAGAGTAGTTGTTTTTCCCGAACCAGTGGGACCGGTGACCAGAATCATGCCGTGCGGTTTGTGAATATTTTTTTTGAGAATCGCGAATTGATTAGACTGCATGCTAATTTGTTCAAGTGAACGCACTTGTGCGCTTTCATTGAGCAAACGCAGCACTATCTTTTCACCATCAAAAGCGGGGATTATAGAAACCCTAAAAGCAATGTTGTAATCGCGCGTTTGTATTTTAAAGCGTCCATCTTGGGGCAAACGATGTTCATCCAGCTTTAGATTTGATAAAACCTTAATTCTGGCTATAACGCCAGATTGTACCGCCTTGGGAAGCGTCATTACGCTTTTTAGTATTCCATCAAGGCGGTAGCGTATGTCAATTTGCTGTTCTTCCGGCTCAATATGTATATCTGACGCTCCTTCAAAAATTGCGTATTCCATCATTGTATCAACGATGCGTATGATCGGGAGATCTTCAGCCAATTCCTGAAGATTTTTTTCTCCACCGGCCTTTCCTTCACTTTTGGCCTTGTCAATGTTAGTGAATGCCTGAAATTCTGCCTGCAGGCTCTTGTGGTATTGCTTCATTATTTCTTTGAAGGCGCTCGGCGTGGTAATGGATATGGAAAGGTCGCGGCCAGTCTTTTTTTTGAGAAATTCAAAGGCTTGTAAATTTTCTGGGTCAGTGGTTATGATTTTTAAAATATTATCACCTTCTGTGTCAATGGCTGCTATTTGGTAATGTTGAGCGAGCGGCTCTGGGATCAGGAATAAAACGTCTTTTCTGATCGGTTGATTTTTAATTTTAACAAATGGCAACTGAAAAAGACTGGCCGCTGTTTCATATAAATTATCCTCCGAGAGGATGTGTTCGGAAGTCAAATAGTCTTCCATCTCTTGTTTTTTGGCTTCCGCCGCCGCTACGTGCTTCTTAAAATCTTCAGGAGAGAAGGTCTTAGAACCAATTAAAATGTGTTCAAGTTGTCGCTGTGTAAACATGCAGTTATTATATCATATTTTTGATATTTGAGGAAATTTGCATAGGTAACAGTTTACAGTTCCAGTTGTTTAATGATATTTTTGGCTCGCCGTAACTTTTATCATTATAGCGGACTCTTGATATTTTTAAGCTGTGGATTCGTGACTTGCGTGTAAAGCTGGGTCGTTCTGATATTTTGATGCCCCAATAATTCCTGCACATAGCGCACATCCACGCCGTTCTCCAATAAATGGGTGGCAAAACTGTGCCGCAAGGAGTGAAACGTCGCGTCTTTGGTTATATTCGCTTTTCGCCGCGCATTTTCAAAAATCTTTTGGGCCGTGCGCTCTGTTAGTTTACCGCCGCGTTCGCTCGCGAAAACATAATCATTGGGGTTCCCGCCGATAATGATTTTTTCAAGCCTATTTTTATACTTATCAGATAATATAGTAAGACGGTCGCGATTCCCCTTGGCGCCTTTAATGTGGATCGTCAGCTCGTTTATATTCAAATCTTTAATTCTTAGATTGATGATCTCGCTTACCCGCAATCCACCAGCATAAGCCAGTGCGATCATTAAACAATGTTTCTCGTTGCTAATGGAATCAATGATCAACTTTATCTCATCGCGCGATAATACTATCGGCAACTTGCTAGGGGTTTTGGCGAATTTAATATCTATATCGCAATGACTTTTTAAAACATTGCGACAGAAGAAATTAATTGCTTGCAAGCTCTGATTGATCGTTCGTGGGGATTTTCCCGCGTCCTTTTTACTCAACAAAAACCGCTTGATAAAATCAGTGTCAATGGATTCTAAATTGCTCTTCTTCGCGCGCAGGTAACCAGCGAGGCAGGCTAGGTAGCTTTTTATAGTCTTGGGGCTGTAATTGCGCAATCTCAATTCGTCTTCCGTTCTTTTTAAATATGCATCTATCATTTTTAGTGATATTATAATGACATATTGTCATTATAAACGATATTCGTTCATTAAGCAATATTGTGTATCATATACGAAAACACGTCGCATATAAACGAGTTAGGCGAAAAATTTTTGAAACTATTAACTAATTTCTAACATAAATCATATGGAAAATATGGGACACGAAGGAAGGGAGCAGGCTGCTTCCGCCACGCCAATTTTAGACAAAATATTGAGAGAACTTCCGCCTCCAAAATTAGAGCATAGACTATCCATTACTTTGGGCGTGGCGGAACAAGCAAAAAAGCGTCTTTTAAAAAAATTAGAAAAGGACGAATTGACACAAACAGATATAGAACATGAATTAAGCAGCCTTCCAGATGTCGGTGGTATCGACGAGAGTAAAATTGATATAGTTGATGCAATTCGTATCAATCTACATCCGCACAACGATATTAAAAAATTACCCGTCTAATAGTTTCAAAAATTCATCGCCTAACACGGGATAAGCGGTTCAGGGCAAATGCGATTTATTACTTACATTAATGAGTTGCATTTGCCCTTCACCCAAATTTTTACTTCGTTTCACTTCGTAAAAACTTCGCTTATCCCGATACGTTATGCAAAATGCGCCGCGCATTTTGCATAAGGTCCGCGGTTCCCGCTGTTCTGCTCGTGCGCGCGGCGCACATCGCATAACAGCGGCATATCCGCAATGCCGCTCGAGCGTACGCGCTCTCGCGTCACTGCAAGGATATGCCGCGGACCTTGTACGAAATTGGCGAGCTTGTTCTGCTGATTTAAAAAGGTTTTGCATTATATAAACACTATGATAATTAAAACGGCGTTAGGAATAGTGATTCTGATTGTGGTAGCAATCGGAGCGGCACTTTTTCTTAGATTTCAATTCGTACAGCCTCAGCCCGAGGCAGTGAATGTGGAAATTTCAGAAACTAATGAAAACACGGTGTGTCAATCAGATGATGACTGCTGGTGTGCCTCTTTTACGGGGGCAAAATTCATTCCGGGAGAAAAAGTGTCGCACTCCTGCAATACGGAAACGAGTCGGTGCTATCCGTGCGTCTATCGATGAATGCTCGCTAACATCGCACAACAAGCGTATATCTGGCTCCGCTTCGTTTTGTCCATATCGCTCCTTTCAGTCGCAACATCAGATATATGCGAACGTTATATGAAATAACAATACATTCTTTCCGCCGCTGACGCGGCGGCTGGAAATCAGGGCAATTTTATTGTAATCAAAAAATATGTCTACAGAAGACCTTAAACCGCCACCAGAATATTACGAACCATTCAAACGGAAACAATTTTCAGGCCACCTTTGGAATGACTGGATCGGGACAGCAGGTGATCTAATTTATGCGCTTGAACCTAGCAGAAGGCGTGGTCATCAAAACACAACACCAGAAGAATTAAAAGAAGTTAGAGGCAAGCACACATATGCGGAGGTGGAGCAAGTTAAAATAGCTCGCCTCATTCCAAAGGTTGATATAGACGCTTTGGAGGCAGAGCAAAAAGAAAAAGGAGAAAGATACAATCAACTAGCTGACAGGGCCGATGCTCTTCACAAACAAATACAGGAAGCCGCAAAAAGCCTCACACTAATAACACCTGCCAGTGGTTACCCTCATTACGAGGTTTCCGACGGTCATCCCATCCTTGCACTTTTTGCGGAGTTAAAAGCAATTATGGTTGAGGTTAATGAGCTACTGTACAATAAACGTTGCGAATTTTTTGATTAAAAATTACCCTGATTTCCATAACTCCTCTCTTCGGTCGGAGTTAAGAATGTATTGTTACATCATATAACAGCGCATATCTGGCTACGGCTTGGCTGACGCCAAGCCTCCACCCATATTTGCGGCTGGTAAAACGCCTATCGGCGTTATATTATACCAGCCGCAAACATCAGATATGCGCGAACGTTAGGCAAAATGCGCCGCGCATTTTGCATAACGGCTCGCGGTTCCCGCTGTTATGCTTGTGCGCGCGGCGCACATCGCCTAACAGCGGCTATACGTAATCCTTCAGGAATTGTGATACAATTCCTTCAGGACTCCGCATAGCCGCGAGCCGTTAGGCGAAATAAATATTTTGTCCATTGATATTGATAAAAAATGAGAGTTGGGCACCACCACAGACAGTAAGGAGTCACTCATGGCACAAATCGACGATGATTTTCCTGCGGGGCTTCGAGTTCAGCACGTCGACGCGAAGAAAATCGGGACGGTGCAAGCAGCATTCGGAGGCCCGAAATGTCTCTACGATCCTTGGGAGGTACCGATCGTCTGGGATGGCGAAACGGTCTCCCATGGCGTTACCGTGAAGAGCTTGCGTCGCCTCGATCAATCTGCGTAGTGTACAATCAGCTCACGGGCGCGAGAGGAAACCCAACCCTCTCGCCCAACTCTCATTTTTTATCTCATTGAGCAAAATATTTACATCGCCTAACAGGGTATATGCGCCATACGAGTACGAGCGCATGATACCCGGACGTTATGTGAAACTGCAAAAATATTTAATTATGAACAAAAGAATAAAATACATTACAGAAAAACTAAGAATTGATTGTCCAAATTTTGAGTGTCCAGACGTGGGGCAAACCCCGCTTGAGATTGTTCACACCTTAGAAAAAATAAGAAGAAGAAGACCCAAAATTATTTTAGAAATAGGATCGGCACGTGGTGGCTTTATTTACCTATTATCTGCAGCTCTTGGTAATTCGGGAACAACCTTCATCACTATTGATCCTTATATAACGGGATCTAAATATGAAAAACAGTTCTATACATATGAAGACACGATTAATAAACTTAGGCATTTTTATCTAAAAAATAACTATTTGCATATTAGAAGGAAGTCTACCTCTAAAAAAGCACGAGAAGACCTAAAAGAGTATTTGGGCAATAGGAAGGTGGATTTTTTATTTATTGATGGAGATCATACATGTAAGTCGGTATTAAATGATTGGAAAAACTATAATTATTTTTTGGATAAAAATGGGCTGGCCGCATTTCACGACATTATCGCATACGAGGAAGTAAATAAAGCGTGGAAAAAAATAATTTTGGGTCAAAACATTTATCAACATGAGGAGTGTAAAAAGAAGGGGGTACCGTTGCTAACGTTTGTCGATAATAAAGATAAGAAAAAATTTGGACAATCAATGATTCTAGGAGTAGGTTATCTTTACAAATAAATAAAATATTTTTGCAGCATCGCATAACACGGCATATCTGGTTCATAAATTTTGCGCTATAATAATGCTAAGGAATGCAAAATTTATTCACCCATATTTGCCTTCGCTACGCTACGGCAAACATCAGATATGCCGAAACGTTATGCAAAATGCGCCGTGCATTTTGCATAAGGTCCGCGGTTCCCGCTGTTCTGCTCCCGCCTTCGTTCCTTATTCACTAAGATGCTGAATTCAAACACCCCATACTTCGGCGGGCAGGCGTGCGCGCGGCGCACATCGCATAACAGCGGCATATCCGCAATGCCACTCGCCCCGTAGGGCGGGGCTCGCGTCACTGCAGGGATATGCCGCGGACCTTAGGTGAAATAAAAACAAGTTCTATTGAATTTTAACGAAAATTATATTAAGCTATTTATACAAAAGACACTTATAAATTTTAATCATACAAACCTATGAACAGAGAACAACCACCGCAGTTGGAGGCTGCTGCGAACATGGCTCTTAATCAATTAACTGATGGTGAGCTAGCGGCATTTAATAATTTTTTGGGATGGGAGTCTGGTGATGCAAGAAAAATGTGCGAAGACAAGCCATGGTTCCCCAAAGTCGAAGCATTGTTCACTGAAGATGGCGGGAAAAAAATACACTCCGTAGTGAGGGATGTTATTGACAAAGCAGTAATAAAAAGACTTGCTGAGAAGGGCGCTTAATATAATTTTCCTTATTCCCGAATTAAGGAAAGAACTTGTTTTTACATCGCCTAACAAAGTGTATGCGGTTTAGGACTGGCACACTTTTTAATGTAACTAAAGAATTGTGCCATGTCTTTCACCCAAGTTGAAAAACCCCGCTTTTTTTGATACAATTAAATCAAGGCAGCGGGGTTTTTCAACTTCGCATACACTTAAACGTTATACGAAATATGCTTTTCTTTTTACGGCTAACGCCTAACACTTTTCTATAATGAATAAATTTTATTTTTATTTTTTAAGAGGGGGGTATATGGTGTTTTCTTCGCTCCTCTCGTCGCTCAGAAAACGATTTTATAAATATTACTAACTCAAAAATATGACTGAAAAATTTCTTGAAAATCAAGAATCTATAATCACTCGTCATGCCGACAAAGGAACGTGGAAATTGAATCCGGAGGAATTGAAATCAAAATTGACGGCGAAAGAATTTAACTTGGTTATATCTGTTTTGGAAAACGATTTTCCGGAAGTTGTTAAATTGGGAGAAGCACCACTAAAATTAGACGGTATTATCCGCAGTTTACGGTTAGCTGACAATCTTTACGCACAATTGCCCAAAGAGAGTATTTTAGTTGTGATGGATAGCGGAAAAGACCGCACGCAACTGACCAGACATCTTGCCACGGCTCGCTTGGCTCAACTGGAAGCACAAGGCGAATCTCAAGACAAGAAAAATGCAAAACGAATTGATATGTTGGAAATTGACAGTACAGAACTAGTTAAATTACTAGCCGACGCGCACCCTGACACTTGGAAGCCGTACGCAGAAATGACAAAGGGCCCAAATGCCATAAACGAAATGGAAGCGCTTTTACAATATTTTCACGCAATGAATGAACCCAATGTTAAATTTGAAAAAACAAAACTGCCGAAAAAAGCGGCCGAAAGATATAAACAGTTTATGGAATTAGTACATAGCGTTGTTACAAAGTCTGAAAGACCGCAATCCGACCAGCGACAGTCGCCTATCATTTTGTTTGCCGTTGGCCATAGTGGCCCATTGGGCCAAATGAGCTATGAAAAACAGCAAGGTCAATTTTCAATTGATGAGGTACCACATTTCTGTGAGGAATTTCATTTTGATAAAAAAAGAGAGCTAGTCGGGACAGAAAAAATTAAATTATAACAAACCTATGGAATGGACAAAATTTACCGAGAGAGAATGCGATTTATTCACAACCTATTGCATAATGATAGGCTATCTTAAGAATTACAAAAAAAATATTGGAAAAAATCTGAAAAATTTTTTAATGATGCATGAAAATGGCATTGTCCATTCATGGCGTTTAAAGAGCGAATATGATGAGTTTCTGAATGAATTAAAAACTAAGAAGCTTGAAATTTTTGAAAAAATACTTGACAAACTGAAGAAGCAAAACGAAAGGCTGAAAAAATTTTTAGAATGTAAAAAATTAGATAATTTTACAGACAAACAACTGCTGAAAATTTTTACTGATTTTGTTAATATTTATCAAAATTATTTTCCTCTTTTTACATTGCCAAAATATTTTGGCATGGTATTAAACGAGAATGATTTGTCGCAGGCGATAAAAGACAAATTAAGAGAAGCGAGAGGAATAGCTGACTATGAAAAAATTCAGAAAGATTTTTTACCACTTTTTTTTCAAGAAATAGGAAAAAGAAAGAAAATTAAGAGCGACCTATTATTTTACGCCTTACCAGACGAAATAATTGACTTGCTAAAAGATAACAAAAAGATAAAAGAAAATATTTTAGGAGAAAGAAAAAAACTTATTTTATTTTTAACTGTTAATGGCGGTAAAACAAAAATTTTAACTGGTGCAAAAGCCAAGCAAATTTTAAAAAGCAATATTAAAGAAGAAAAAAATCAAACCGATTTTATTAAAGGTAGTGTCGCCAACAAGGGTTTAATAAAAGGCCGAGTTCGGCTGATCTTGAGAGAATCGGATCTGAATAATTTAGACAACAAAATAGTGGTGGCGCCGATGACTTCCATAAAATTCACGCCTTATTTGAAAAATGTTTTGGGTATAGTAACAAACGAAGGCGGAATCGCCTGCCACGCCGCTATAATCAGCAGAGAGCTAAATATTCCTTGTATTGTTGGCACAAAAAATGCCACTAAAATTTTACAAAACAACGATTTGGTGGAATTAGACGCTAATAATGGAATAGTCAAAATTATTGAGAGAACGAAATGAGGTGTCTTGGCTTCGGGGTATTCACCTCGCAGTTTGTAAACTTTACTTGACATAAAATATACAAACTGATATACTTTGTATACATTAACTAAAGATGTAAACAAACTATGCAAAACATTGAGATGGGCGTATACAAAGCGCAACCTGCTGGATTTAAAGCTTTTATTCCGCACCCCTTTCCACCAAAGGAGGGGGTTGGTTTTGATCAAAATATCCTTAAAAAGAACAATGAAGCCACTCGCCTGCTTGGCAAATTGGACGGCATTACCAAATTACTACCGGACGCTGACTTTTTTCTTTTGATGTATTTACGAAAAGACGCAGCTTCCTCCAGCCAAATTGAAGGTACGAGAGCGACCATGATAGATGCAATCGCGGCGGAAGCAAAAATAGATACGAAAATACCGGATGATGTAGATGACATTCTTCACTACATCAAGGCGCTCAACTATGGAATAAAAAGAATGAGAACAGACGGTTTTCCAATGGTCCTCCGGTTTATTCGTGAACTGCACAAGCAACTTATGCAGAAAGCACGCGCAACACATTTTTCCGACCCGGGCGAATTCCGTAAAAGTCAAAATTGGATTGGCGGTACTCGCCCAGATAACGCAAATTTTGTTCCGCCGCCAGTTGATGAAATGCATCGCGCGCTTAATGATTTGGAAAAGTTTATTCATACCGACGACGCAATACCAACCGTAATAAAAGCCGGACTAATTCATGCTCAATTTGAAACCATTCACCCGTTTTTGGATGGCAATGGCAGAACCGGAAGAATGTTGATTACCTTTTACCTTTGGAAAGAGGGCTACTTGGAAAAGCCGGTCTTGTTTTTGTCGTCTTTTTTCAAAAAATACCAAAAATTGTATTACGAAAAGTTGTTGAGTTACCATAATGGTAACATATCGGATTGGATAGATTTCTTTCTTGAGGGTGTCATTGAAATTGCTAACGAAGCAATAGATACTGTCGGTAAAATCACTATCTTGCGCGAGAAAGACCTGCTCGAAATTCAAACTCTTGGCAAACGCGCTTCTGAAAGCGCAGCTTTGGTGTTACCAAAATTATATGCGCAGCCCATTGTAACTGTTAGTGTTATTCAAAAATGGACTGGCTTTACTCGCGCTGGCGCACAAACAGTTATTGATAGATTTATCAAAATGGGTATTTTAATTCCAAAGGATAAGGGCAAGAAGTACAGGCAGTCATATATGTATAAGAACTACATTGATATATTCACCGACAACGAATAATAAGGTGTCTTGGCTTCGTGGCATTCACCCCCAGCCCCTCTGCCCCTACGCCAAGACAAAAATAAAATTTGTTCATTATAGAAAAGTGGTCTCGTTGAGGCGAGACAAAAAGAAAAGCATACATCATATAACAGCGTATATCTGGTTCGCGCTTGGCTAACGCCAAATACTCACCCATATTTTGCTCCGCTACGCTCCGCAAAACATCAGATATACGCGAACGTTAGGCAAAATGCGCCGCGCATTTTGCCTAACGGCTCGCGGTTCCCGCTGTTCGGCTCCCGCCTTCGTTCCTTATTCACTAAGATGCTGAATTCAAACACCCCATACTTCGGCGGGCAGGCGTGCGCGCGGCGCACATCGCCGAACAGCGGCTATACGTAATCCCTCAGGAATTGTGATACAATTCCTTCAGGACTCCGCATAGCCGCGAGCCGTTATGTGAAATAATGAAAATTTTTTTTTGCCCTATCGGGCAAATTAATCGGGGCAATTTTTTTAAATTTTTTACCAACCAATATGATTAACGAACGAAGACCACAAATTGAACAACCTGAAGAACTAAAAGAAGAACGAGGGCATAATACAGAAATAAGATTTACTTTTGTCCGCCATTCGCAAAAAGCGTCTGGGCAAGTCTTTGCGGAAGGAATTCAAGGACTATCGACGTCAAGCATTTCAGAAACAGGAAAACAACGCGCAGAAACTTATGGAAAAAGTCAACTAGCTGGTCGCAAAATTACTAAGGCATACGCTACCGCAATAGACAGAACCAAAGAAACACTAACTTCTGTATTTCAAGCCGCAGAAGTTAACCCCAATATTTTACAAAGGTCAGAAACTACGCAGGCATTTTTTTCTCTGCCTGCCTTAGCCGCAAGCAAAAAATTTATGCAGCAGTACGATGCAATCATGTTACCAAAAAGACAACAATACATCGACGAGCATTATTCGGGAAAAAAATTTGATGAACTACCGCCCGATGAACAGGAAGCAGCCGCAGAATATGCAGAAGAGCCAGCTTTAGAGTGGTATCTTTCTTTTGGCGACAAGCGACCAGATGAAGAAACGCCGAGTCCGCGGGAGCAAGCCGCTTCTGTCGCTTTCAAGATTAATCGCCTTGTCCATTTGCCAGATTATATGCCAGGCGGTAAATCAATTAATCTGGTTAGCTCGGGACACAAAACATCAACCGAAGCATTTCTGAAATATGCTATAGAAAGAGAAAAAAATAAAGAAAGCGTAGTAGGTTTTGAAAATTTGGAAGAAATTGGCGGGAGTTTAAAAATACTTGATAGTTGGGATTTGCGGATACAAAACGATAACCAAGGAGAAAAACAAGTTACAATTATATTGCGACGTGAAAATGGAGAAACACAGGAATACAAACTGAACATCCCCGCATTAACTGAGTTGGCAAAAGAGTATATTAAAGCCAACAACATAAAACCTAAAAAAGTCGACTCACTACAATAACTATGGCTAAAATATTACTCACAGGCATGGGCGCAAGCCCGGGAAACATAGAAGGCACCGCCAGATTATTTTATTCTGGCGACGACCCTTCTTCATTTGAAGAGGGAAATATTTTAGTAACCACGATAACCGATCCGACGATGGTGACCGCAATGGTAAGGGCAGCGGCAATTATCACGGATATTGGCGGCATCACTTCACATCCTGCTATTTTAAGCAGGGAGATGGGTATTCCCTGCGTTGTCAACACCAAAGAAGCAACCCAAAAGATAAAAAATGGCATGCGCATCCGCGTTGACGGCCAAAAAGGAAAAGTATATGTCTTGGATTAAAGAATTTTCAAAATCCGCTTCAAACGTTTTTAAAGGGCAGGTGTTAGAGGGATTTCAACCACTTGATTTTTATCATTTTTTTCCTCTTTGGTATGATTTATGGGTAGCAAGTATTGCGCATGCAATCAAAAAATTAGATTTGGAATCAAAACATTTTAGTGAAATTAAAGGAATACTCCCGCCACCCTCTAACCTGCGGGCAATTCTCATAAAACTTATTCCTTCCTACCACGCTAAGCCAACGGAGAATAAAAAGGATTATAAATCAGTAGCAAATTTTTTCGCACGTATGCTCAAGGAAAGTTGTCCAGACGATCCTTTCGCATTGAAATCGAATCCACGTCATACAAACTCCGAAATTGGCACGTTCATATCTCACATAAAATGGAACAAAGCCGATATTCAAAGCGCTCGCAAAATTGGACAGCTCATAACGGCCGCTGGCTCGCTTGTCCATGGGCTTTATAATGATGTAGTAACTGACCTCGGTTGGGATGTTTATGGTCCATACACATTAAAATCTAATCAAGTACTATTAATCCGGCATTTCCCCAATCTCCGACCGAAAGAATTATGGACGGAAAAGTTGTTGGCAAACGTAAAAGAGGTTGTTATTTACGCGATTTATGAAAATGTTTTATGGAAAATATCCTTTGTCGGCTGTCATACAATTTCTAAAGGACAAAGTCCTGTGGCAGGTATGAAAAAATTTGCTGTACGGGCCGATGGAGAATTTCTCAAAATAGACGAAATAAACAACCTTGTTGATGAATTTTCAATAAAAGCTACCGAAATCTATAAACAAATTCGCAAAATGAATTTTGAGAAGTTAAAATTATTGGTAATGAAGCAAGAATGTTATCAATTTAAAAAGTTATTTGATAAGGCAAAAATCGACTGGCAACCAACTGATGAAATGATAGCACGAGTTAAAAATAAACCACTTCTGCAAGGCATTTTTCCGCACGGGAAACTCATAGAAACTATAAAAGAATTTGAGAAGATTTTTGGTATTGACGAATTCGAAAGAGAAATTTTGAAAAAATTTAAAAAAATTGCCCCGATTAAATAATTCGCCTATCGGCGAATTAAGAATTTTTCATTACATCATATAACAGCGTGTGTATACGTAATCCCTCAGGAATTGTGATACAATTCCTTCAGGACTCCGCATAGCCGCGAGCCGTTAGGCGATTTTTAATTAATTTATCCCGTAACCTACTTCGCATAACAGCGTGTACCTGACTTGGCTCTTACAGACCATCGTCCAAATTTGCTTGAATTTTTCTTTCGTGCCATGATATTTTTATAAGCACTCTCGATATGAGAACCAAAATAAGTAAGGCTAATTCAAAAAGAACCCACGAGGCAACGATAAACTTACCATTGTCTGCTTTGCGCTATCTTTCTCGGTATCCTCGTGAAAAGAAGATTATATTGGAGATTTCTACAGACGACATCAGACGTGTAAATGAAGCCGAAACGTTTGATGAAATCATCAATGAAGCGCGGCTTGATTATGCTTTAGGTAACTATACTACTCACAAAACCGCAAAAAGTTTGATTGCCGCGCTTGAATCATGATATGCATGTAAATTTCTTTCCCTGCCCCTTGGGGCGGGGTAATTGATTTATGTCTGTCGGAAAATTGCCAGAAGGGGAAATGCCGAGCGGAGAGCGATTGCCCGAGTGGGTGAATCAAATTAGAGGAATTTTTGAAAAGATTAAGGGTAATAAAAAAATTTTTCGCAAGCTAACTAAATATGCTCGAGATGATTTAGAGATTATTGAAAAATCACGAGAAAAAGGCAGCATTACTGAATTGCCCACGCACCAGTCCACCCAGGGCGGACGGTGTGGGGTTTCCTGTCCGCCTCGGGCGGACGCTCCACCCCCAATCTCTGTGGAGGCCATCCGCCCAAGGCGGGTTAAGCCGTGGAGCTTCACAATATTGGGAAGATATTCGCGACTGGTTGCATAACAATGCGCTTTTTGATTCTTGGTGGGGAGTTGAGAACATAGAAGGTTGATATTGTTGCGTATATCCGTTACCTGCCGGCCAGCATGGCGCGGGATTCATCTTGATTGTAGGTTGTGCTATGATGGGGCTATAACTTATGAGAATTCTCTTGTCCCCGGCCATTCGCCTTTATTTCAAAGATACATGGACGCGAGCGACCCTCATTCCCGCTCTTATTTTGTGTTTGTTGGCAGTCGGTCTTATTGTCTTTATAATGCCTCGTGAAGAAAACCTCGTTCTTCATTACAATATTTATTTCGGCATAGATTTATTAGGCAATTGGTACGAGGTTTTATTTATTCCCCTGGCGGGTTTAATTCTTGTTATTTTGAATGCGGTTGTTGGTAGTTTTGTGTGGAGGCGAGATAGGGTCATTAGTTATCTATTGGGCTTTGGTACAGTAATTTTATCGTTTGTAGTTATTGTTGCGACCTCACTACTGGTTTACCTTAACCGTTAAGTTATGGAGTCGGTTGCTATTTTTGCAATTTTGCGAATGCTTTTTTTGGCCATTCTGGCGTTTGCGCTGGCCATGGCTTGGACTCCAGTGCTTACTTTTTTTCTTTATAAGTACAACCTCGGCAAGAATATCCGCGATACTGGAGAGACACCGGTGTATTCAACTCTTCATGCCGCTAAAAGTGGCACTCCTACCATGGGAGGGGTGTTGATATGGTTAACTACATTATCAGTAACTTTGTTCTTTTGGTTTTTGGGTTATTTAGCACCGAATATCTTTGGGACATTGAATTTTTTATCTAGATCAGAGACATGGTTGCCACTTTTCGCTCTGGTGGCAGCCGCTCTTGTTGGGCTGGTTGATGATTTGATGAATGTTTGGGGAGTAGGGGCCAAGACCGGCGGCCTTAGAGTAAGACATAGGATGATTTTATACGCGGTCATTGCCGCCGTTGGCGCGTGGTGGTTCTATTTCAAACTTGATTGGGATACAATTCATGTTCCATTATTTGGGGATATCATAATTGGTTGGTGGTATATTCCGCTTTTTTTGCTGGTCATAATCTCAACTGCCCATTCACTCAATTTGATTGACGGGTTGGATGGTTTAGCGGGCGGCGTTAGTTTGATTATTATGGGGGCTTACAGCGTTATTGCTTTTGTTCTGCATCGTTTTGATTTGGCGGCCTTAACAGCGGTAATTATCGGCTCCCTTTTAGCCTTTCTTTGGTTTAATATTTACCCGGCTCGTTTTTTTATGGGGGATACCGGAGCCATGGCGCTAGGAGTTACTTTGGGGATATTGGCCATGCTCACCAATACTGCTTTGCTTTTGCCGATTTTTGGATTCCTTTTGGTTGTTGAGTCTCTGTCTGTGATTCTTCAAGTCAGCGCTAAAAGAATTTTGGGGCGCAAGATATTTTTATCAGCCCCTCTTCATCATCATTTGGAAGCCAGCGGTTGGCCGGAGCCTAAGGTGGTGATGCGTTTTTGGGTGATAAGCGGGGTGATGGTTATGTTGGGACTAGCTATTTTTCTGATTGATCGTCTTATAACATGAAGGCGCGTCAGAATCCAGATTACAGATTGTTGGCCGTTTTGGGCGTGCTCTTAATTTTTGGGCTGGTGATGTTGTCGTCAGCCAGCGCGGTAGTTGGCTTTGATCGTTTTGGAGATAGTTATTATTTTTTGAAGCGCCAACTAATAGCCACGGGGATAGGCTTGTTGTTATTCATCTTCTTCCTACGGTTTGATTATAGGCATCTCAAGCGTTTCGCCCTCCCTTTATTTATTGCGTCTCTTTTGTTGCTATTGCTTGTTTTTATTCCGAACATCGGTCAGTCGTATGGTACATTCGCCAGGCGTTGGGTGCGTCTTGGCCCCATTACCTTTCAGCCCAGCGAAATAGTTAAGTTAAGCATGTTGATTTATCTTTCAGTGTGGTTAACTAAGCGCGGACGGAGAATCAATGATTTTAAGCTCACATTTTTGCCTTTAACAGCGATTATCGCGGTGGTGGCCGGTTTAATTATTATTGAACCAGATATTGGCACGGCCTTTATGATCGCTCTTATTGCCTCGGGTGTTTATTTTTTAGCGGGCGGTCGTTTGGCATATTTATTTTCATTGGTGTTGATCGGCATGGTTGTTTTTATGCTCCTTATCCAATTTAAACCTCACGCCGCCGATCGTTTTAAAATTTTTTTACATCCAGAACTTGACCCAAAAGGAATCGGGTACCACATTAATCAGGCTTATTTGGCGATTGGTTCCGGAGGCCTTTTTGGTCGCGGCTTTGGGCAGTCACGCGCTAAGTTTCAGTATCTTCCCGAAGTGTATGGAGATTCAATTTTTGCGGTGGTGGCCGAAGAACTCGGATTTATCGTGGTAGCGTTGTGGCTAGCCTTACTTCTTTATTTTTTGTTTCACGGTTTTAAGGTGTCTCGTTTGGCGCCTGACGATTTTGGCCGTCTTTTGGGCGGCGGCATTATTTTATGGATTACAGGGCAGTCTCTGGTGAATGTTTCAGCTATGGTTGGCCTTTTGCCGTTGACCGGGATTACTTTACCTTTTCTTAGCTATGGCAGTTCTTCCATGGTTGTTTTATTGGCCGCCGCCGGCATCTTAGCTAATATCTCAACTCGACGGCGCGATATATGAAAAAACGAAAACTCCTTTTGTCTGGTGGTGGAACAGGCGGTTCAGTGACGCCGCTTTTGGCAATAGTAGAACAGGCGCGCTTAAAAAAATTGTCGTATGAATTTTTTTGGGCTGGCACGGCCCATGGGCCGGAGCGGCACATGGTTGAAAATTATGGGATTATTTTTTTTATTTTGCCGGCCGGCAAGTGGCGTCGTTATTGGGATTGGCGCAATGTGGCCGCGCCATTTTTAGTGGCGGCTGGATTTTTGAAGTCTATTTGGTTATTGCAAAAATTGCATCCCGACGCCGTGTTAACAGCGGGCGGATTTGTCAGCGTACCTCTTGTTTGGGCCTCGTGGTGCTTGAGGATACCGGTAACAGTGCACGAGCAGGATGTAGAGCGCGGACTGGCCAACAAATTAATGAGTCCCTTTGCCTCTTTAAAAACAAGTGTTTGGCCAGGTCATGATAAAAACTCCGTAGTTATTGGAAATCTTGTTCGTCCGTCAGTGCTGAACGGAAACCCCTTGGCCGCCCGACGGCATTTTCAGACTGGTTCTGATTTGTCGTTAGTACTCGTTATGGGCGGCGGCACTGGCGCTCTGGCTTTGAATCGGCTGATTATTGAGGCCCTGCCATTTTTAGCAGAAAGAGTTTTATTAATTCATTTGACCGGAGCGGGCAAACAAATTAGTGTACAGCCGTCAATCTATTATCATCAACAAGCATTTGCCAGGGCAGAACTGCCGGATTTCTATGCCGCCGCCGAAGTGGTGGTTAGTCGCGCCGGCATGGGCACTATTTCAGAACTTGCCTGTCTTGGCAAAGCCGCTATCGTTATACCAATCCCTGATTCACACCAGGAAGCAAACGCCCAAGCCATAGCCCAACGAGGAGCCGCCATAGTTTTGGAGCAAATAAATTTGACGGCAAATAAATTTGCGCAAGAAGTACTCAATCTCGTCAATAACCAAGCAATTAGGGAACATTACGGGCGCGCCCTTCATGAATTGATTGCTGACGGGTCTAAACAATTCTTAGAACATCTGGAAACGATTTTCATAAATTAGAATATGCTTAAAACCGGCAAACAATTTCCTGATCCTCCGGCTCATTTGCATTTGATTGGTTTGAAGGGAGTGGCTATGACTGCCCTGGCGGAAATTCTGCAGGGGCAGGGTTACGTAATTTCCGGATCAGATACATCTGAAGTGTTTACGACGGATTCAGTTTTGAAGCGCCTCAACATCCACTGCGCTAACGGATTTGAAGCTGGCAACATTGGTCCCCGAGTCGCCGCTGTTATTTATTCAACGGCCTACGCGGATGATCATATTGAACGCCGAGCGGTGCAGGTGCGGGGTATTTCTGAATGGAGTTACCCGGAGGTTGTTGGATTTTTATTGGCCATGTATGCGCACAGTATTGCCGTGGCCGGATCGCATGGTAAAACCACGACCACGGCCATGCTTGCCCGCATGCTTGAAGAGGGCGGACTGGATCCCACGGCTATCGTCGGCAGTACGGTTATGGACTGGGGAGGCAACGCCCGCTTGGGCTCTAGTCCATGGTTTGTGCTGGAGGCCGATGAATACCAAAATAAATTTCAATATTATGCGCCGCGCCATCTAATTATTACTAATGTTGATTATGACCATCCAGATTATTTTCCTGACATTAAAAGCTATCAAACTGTATTTCTTGACTTTGCCGCTAAAATCCCAACAGATGGGACTTTGATTGCTTGGGGAGAGGAACCCTTGAGGTTAAAGTTACAGTCCGTTTGCCGTGGTAAATTTTTAACTTATGGCACGGCCAAAAACAACGATTGGCGCTTAACAGACGTGGTTTTAGCGGAGAACACTAGTTTTAAAGTTATTCATAATGGCAATCCTTATGGCGAATTTAATATTCCTACGACCGGTTTCCATTATGCTCTTAATGCTCTGGGGGCAATAGCCATGGCTGACGCGGCTGGCGTTAATCTGGAGGCCATTGCTCGGGCGCTTATTAACTTTCGCGGCACGGCCAGGCGCCTGGAGTATCGCGGCGAATTTAATAAAGCGATTATCATTGATGACTATGCTCATCATCCAACGGAAATTACCGCGACCATTGCCGCCTTGCGAGCGCGCTATCCTCAACGCCGTTTATGGTGTGTTTTCCAAGCCCATACTTTTAGCCGCACAGCCGCTTTTTTAAAAAATTTTGCCGCGGCGCTGAATCATGCCGATCAAATAATTTTACCCCCCATATATTCTTCAGCCCGCGAGAAGGGCGGTGAAGTTGACAACAACATTATAGCCGAGGCCGTTAATCAACTAACAGCCTCTCGAGCTCGTCCAGTCCGTACGCTTGAAGAAGCGGCCGACATTTTACGCGGAGTTTTAAAAGAAGGCGATGTGGTGGTGACGATGGGGGCCGGGGACATTTGGCGCTTGGCGGAGATGATAATGAGTTAGCGTATGACAGATGCGGTTAATTTTTTTAGCGGGACAAAATTCGTTTCGCTTGTCAAAAAGAATGAGCCATTGGCGCCGCATACGACCTTGGGAATTGGCGGACCAGTTGATTATTATATTGAAACAGATAAGGATGATGAGGCCGCGGAGATTTTACGTTACGCGCATCAATGCAAATTGCCCGTGTTCGTTCTGGGCGCCGGCAGTAATATAGTGGTAGCTGATAGCGGTTGGCGTGGTTTGGTTTTGAGATACACGAATCGTCAACTCATTTTTCACAACAGCGATGATACAATAGTAGAAGCGTCAGCCGGACTTAACTGGGATGACTTAGTGGTAGCCACTGTTGCTAGGGGGCTCGCGGGGATAGAGTGCTTGAGCGGCGTGCCCGGGCTTGTTGGCGCAGCGCCAGTGCAGAACATTGGCTGTTATGGTCAGGAGGCGGCTGCCACTATTGAGACGGTTGAAACGATAGATTGTCAGACCGGCACAAGGCGTCAATTTTCCAGGCAAGAATGTGGTTTTGGCTATCGCCAGAGTCGCTTTAAAAAAACTGGAGGGTATTTAATTACGAAAGTGATATTTCGTTTATCTCGTATTAATGACGGGGCGGTGCTATATGACGATGTGGCGCGTGAGTTAAGCGCACAGCACATAGTTAAACCGACGCTTGGTGATGTTCGTCAAACAGTTTTGGCGATACGCCGTCGCAAATCTATGGTAATTGATAAGGACGATCCCAATAGCCGCGGTGTTGGTTCATTTTTTGTAAATCCAATCGTAACCAGGGATACGTCCGACGAGCTGCAGCGAGCGTCCGCGCGTTTGTTCCCGAGCAAAGTTATGCCGCGCTGGCCAATGGGCGGCGAATTGGTAAAACTTTCAGCCGCCTGGCTAATTGAATCAGCCGGGTTTCAGCGCGGGGACGTGTTTGGGCGAGTTGGAATCTCCGCCAATCATACGCTGGCCATTATCAATCGCGGCGGAGCAAAAGCATCAGACGTTGTGGCTTTGGCCGGCCAAATTCGTCAACGTGTTCGCGATGTTTTTGGAGTGGTGCTTGAGCCAGAGCCAGTTTTTGTCGGTTTTAACAAAACAGTCGGAGAACTGCTGAAGGAGTCGTCATAAAATTATGCCTCATGTTAACAGAGAAATAATCTTATTCATCAAAATATCAGTTCCTTCGCAATTTTCTAAAATTATTATGCGCGCTAAAAAGTTGGCGGGTATTGTTAGTTTCTCGGGTTATCGTTTTAGTCCTCACATTACTTTATATCTATGTCGTTTTCCAAGAAGCAATATGCCAGCTTTGTTGCGTGCCGCGCAAAAGCTGAAAAGGCGCCATTTTGCCCTAACCATAGAAAGTGCGTCAAAAGGATTAACGGCCGAACGACCTTATTATTTTTTGAAGATTAAAGGCAATCAAAATTTGTTTTTATTGCATAATGATATTGTGCGCTCCGCTAATAGTTTGAGAAATGGTTTTATTCGCTCCGTGGATCACGAGCGCTTGTCTCTTGGGCTTTATTCCGCCATGGAGACTAGAATGGTAAAAAAATACGGTTATCCTATGGTTAAAAGTCAGTTTCAGCCGCACATTACCATTGGTTTGGCTGTGCTTAATGATAGGCGGCAGTTTAATGAACTAAAGAGAAATCTTCTAAAAACCGCGGGGAAATCGTTTTGGGTTAATTCGTTTGATATAAGCTTGCAGATATTTGACGTTTCTCTACGGCAATACGTCGGGACATTGGAACGTCATAAGATAACTTTGAAAAAAATTTGACCGGAGCAATATGTCTGCCAACATAAAAATTATTTACGGAGTTTCCGGAGAGGGCTCTGGCCACGCCATTCGTTCGCGCGAAGTAATTCGTTATTTAATCAATGAGGGGCATGAAGTGCAAGTGGTAACCTATGACCGAGGCAAGGATTTGCTGGGGGAGGAATTTTCCGTCACCGAAGTTTTTGGATTGCATTTTGATTATCAGCATAACGCGATCCGATATTTGTCAACAATTTGGAGAAATTTAATTAGAGCTCCCGAGGCGGTAAAGAGTTTAGAATTGGCGGCCAATCTTTTTCAAACAACGCGGCCAGACGTCGTTTGCACTGACTTTGAGCCGGTGACGGCCCTGACGGCTCTGCGCTTCGGCGTGCCCATCATTTCCATAGGCAATATTCATCATGTGTTGTTTCGTGGTTCAAGGGTGCCTTGGCGCTATCGCCATGATTGGCTTGTGTCTAAGGCCGTCGTACGTTTGATTGTGCCGCGAGCTGATCATTATGTTGTTACCACTTTGGCCAGTGAGCCAGTCAAAAAAAGTCATGTTCATATAGTGCCGCCGATTATCCGGCCGTCTATTTTGGGGGCGCGGCCGCATCGCGGCGAGCATATTTTAGTTTATGATTCGTTTAAGAACGAACGTTTGCCGGTCATATTGCAAAAAACCAATCAGCTTTATCGTATTTACGGCCATGGAGCGATAGGGCGGCAGGGTAATTTAGATTTTCGTGCTTTTAGCGAGCAAGGATTTTTGGATGATCTTCTGGGCTGTCGGGCGATTATCGGCACTGGCGGGTTTACCTTAATTTCCGAGAGTCTTGTTTTAAAAAAGCCATATTTGGCGATACCGATCGCCGGTCAATTTGAGCAGATTGATAATGCCTTGGAGCTTGAGCGATTAGGTTACGGCAAAATGCTGCGCGTGGCAGAGATAGATGGTATAGCGGAATTCCTTCGGAATCTTGATGTTTTTGAAGAACGCTTGGAGGCCTATCATCACCCCGGCAATGATAGCGCTATGGCTCTTATTGAGAGCCTGGTTGATGAACTCGCCGGGGTCAAAGTTATCCACTAATTTTCTTGTGTTTATTTATTTGACCATGTTATTATTCTTGTGAATATGCCCCGCACCTTTCGGCGTTACGAACGCCACAGCTGAACCAAAACTTAACTTATGATCAATTATCATTATCATTTAATTCAATCCGGTATAGTAACAGGCGTTCGTCAGGAATGTTATAAGCTTACAGTTTCAGCTATTGATTCTTTGTGGTCGCTAGCTCTAGTGCGGGCTGACCAAAGAACGCTAACGCCGTAAAGGTGCGGGGGTATGGTTATTAGTATCAAAGGAACGAATCTTGACCTTACTCCAGCCCTAAAGAGGTACGCGGAACAAAAAATTCTTTCTCTGGCAAAATTTTTTCCCGGTTTAACGCACGCCAGAGTAGAGCTGGAGCGGACTACTAAACACCATCATAAGGGCGATGTTTGGCGTGCCGAAGCCAATCTCCATGGACCAAAGCACTTATTTAGAGCCGAGGCTGTATCTACCGATATTTATGCGGCAGTTGATGCCGTTAAAGACGAATTAAAGCGTGAATTACATGGCCTGAAAGAGAAACGGAGCATTAGCGTTCGCCAAGCTAGGTTGGTCAGTCCGCGCCGTCGGCAAAGGGAGGTACAGTCGTGAAAAACGTTCGCCAGTTTTGGAAATTAGGACGTCCGGAGCTGAATACGCAGTGGTTTGATGTGAGTCGGGATGGCCATCTTATCGTTAAGGAGGGTAACTATCAGTATAACGTTTTTGAATTAGTCAAAAAATACGGTTCGCCTTTAGAAATTGTTTTTCCCCACATTTTGGAGCAAAAGGTTGAGGATCTTTTTACGGTTTTTCAGAATACTATGAGGCGCCGTAAGTACCGCGGTCGGTTTTCCTATCACTACCCCATGAAGGTAAACCAGAACAAAGAATTTGTGATTCCGCTTCTTTCCGAGGGAGCAAATTTAGAAGTTGCCTCTCATAATGAACTTTGGCTGTTGAAAAAATTGTGGGGGCAAAATCACTTCAACGCGCGTATTCGGGTTATCTGCAATGGTCCCAAAGTGGCAAAATATATAGACTTAATAACCGAACTTAGGAATCTCGGCGTTTACATTACACCCATTATTGAAGATCTTGGAGAAATACCGATGCTCAAAAGTTTTAAGGGTGATGTGGGTATCCGCGCTAATATCAATATAAAAGTTCGCTCTCACTGGGACAAGAAATTTGATCAATTCGGAACATCCCCGGAAGAAATTTTAGAATTAGGGCGTATTCGAAATTTAAAAATTCTTCATTATCATCTTGGATCGCAAATTGAACAAGGGAGTGATCTCGTACGGGCGGCCAAAAAGTTGATGGAACTCTATATCCAGTTGCGTAAAACAAATCCCAGCCTTGATACTCTTGATCTAGGGGGAGGGTTTGCCGTGCCCTATGGCAGCCGCAGACTTTATAGCGTTGAGAGCGTGGCCAACGGCATCGTCGGGACGATTGGGAAAATGGCCGCTCGTGCCGGCGTGCCCCCGCCCCATCTCATTGTAGAGTGGGGTCGTTATGCCGTGGCGCCGGCGCAAATTTCTATTTTTAGAATTATCCATGCGAAACCCGTCTCTAATGGATCAAGAAAACTTTGGTACATTATTGACGGCAGTTTTATGAATGATCTTCTTGATACATGGGCGATTCATCAAAAGTGGCACGTTGCTCCAGTGAACCACATGGATGCGAAAAAACTCGTACCGGTTTGGCTGACCGGTAGTTCCTGCGATTCTGATGACAAATACACGGCCTCGGGCACATATATTCGTTTGCCGCGTCTTGAGGAGCTTGAAGATGGAGAGCAACAATACATAGCGATTTTTGATACCGGAGCTTATCAAGACGCTCTGGCTTCTCATCACTGTTTACTTTCCTCACCGGCCAAGATTATCGTCCAAGACGGCGATATTACGCTGGCTCGGCGGCGCGAGACACCGGAGGAGGTGGGGAAGTTGTTTGGGTGGTAAGATTTAACTTGGTTTTTTTCGCTACACAGAAGCCCGCGGTGCATGACATCGCGGGCTTCTTCACTCGCGCACCGGTCCCGATGGCCATCGGGACGGTATGGGGTTTCCTGCCTGCGGCAGGCAGGCGCCTCACGAAACCGCGACATGGCTGACGCCATAGGGGTGAGCTTGTGGAGTGCTTCACATTTTATTGAGAAGCCGCTATAGTTGCTTACATGTCATTTTTAACAAAAATCTTTGGTGATCCAAATGCTAAGGTCGTGGAGTCAATTAGGCCAATTATTGAGAGAATTAACGAGCTTGAGCCTTCGTTTACAGCCTTAACCAGCGAAGCATTACGCGCTAAAACTCACGAATTTAAAAAACGCCTTCAAGAAGGGGAGACTATAGATGATCTTTTGCCCGAGGCCTTTGCCGTCATTCGTGAAGCGGCGCGACGCACTTTGGGTCAGCGCCATTTTGACGTGCAGTTGATTGGCGGCGCGGTTTTGCATCGCGGTCAAATTGCCGAGATGAGAACTGGTGAAGGAAAAACTTTGACCGCCACAGCGCCGCTATATTTGAATGCTTTAACCGGTAAGGGGGCGCATTTGGTCACGGTCAACGATTACTTGGCTAAGTTTCACGCTGAATGGATGGGGCCAGTTTATGATGCGGTTGGTTTGACTGTTGGCTGCATTCAGCACGATAGCGCGTTTAGATATGATCATCCAACACGTTCATTAGTTCCCGTGCCTCGTCGTGAGGCGTACGCGGCTGATGTTACCTACGGCACTAACAACGAATTCGGTTTTGACTATTTGCGCGATAATATGGTGGCGCGGCTGGAAGATATGGTTCAGCGCAAACTGCATTACGCTATTGTTGATGAGGTGGACAGTATTTTGATTGACGAAGCGCGCACGCCGCTCATTATTTCCGCGCCTGCTGAAGAATCAACTGATCTTTATTACAAGTTTGCTGATTTGATAAAAAAGCTGGAGGAGAAAGCTGATTTTAACATTGATGAAAAAATGCGCGCGGCGACATTAACCGCCGAAGGTATCGCCAAGTTGGAAAAATGGCTAGGCGTTGAAAATATTTACACGGTTAGTGGCCTTTCGTCGGTTCATCACATTGAGCAGGCCCTGCGAGCGGAAACTCTTTACAAAAAAGACCGTGACTATGTGGTTAAGGATGGAGAGATTATCATTGTTGATGAATTTACCGGCCGCCTTATGTTTGGCCGCCGCTATTCAGAGGGTCTGCATCAGGCCATTGAGGCAAAAGAAGGCGTGGAAATTCAGCGTGAGAGTCAGACTTTGGCGACTATTACTTTTCAAAATTATTTCAGATTGTACGAAAAGTTAGCGGGCATGACCGGTACGGCCGAAACCGAAGCCGAAGAATTCCATAAAATTTACAAATTAGAAGTAGTGGTGATTCCAACGCACAAACCCATGATCCGCGCTGATTTAGCGGACAGAATTTATAAAACTGAAATGGGGAAATTCACGGCGGTGATGCGTGAAGTAAAAGAGCGGCATGAACGAGGACAGCCCGTGCTTATTGGCACTATTTCCATTGAGAAAAATGAAACATTAAGCGCGCTTTTAGAGACTGAAGGTATTCCGCATGAAGTCTTAAACGCTAAAAACCATGAACGTGAAGCGCAGATTATTACTGAAGCCGGACGTCGAGGCGCGGTTACCTTAGCCACCAACATGGCCGGTCGCGGTGTGGACATTATCTTGGGGGGTACGCCGCCGCCTCTGACAAGTTCAGAAGGTGGTGAGGCCATTGCTGACCATACAGCGCAAGAGCAATGGCAAAAAGACCATGAAGCAGTCGTCGCTTTGGGCGGTCTTCATGTTATTGGTACAGAGCGCCATGAGTCGCGGCGTATTGATAATCAGTTGCGAGGTCGCGCCGGCCGACAGGGCGACCCGGGCTCATCGCAGTTTTATGTTTCTTTAGACGATGACTTAATGCGCATTTTTGGCTCCGAGCGCATAAGAAACATGATGGAGCGCTTGGGCGTGCCAGAAGATATGCCAATTGAGAATAGAATGGTTTCTAAAGCCCTTGAATCAGCCCAGCACAAAGTTGAAGGACACAACTTTGATATCAGAAAATACTTGGTGGAATACGATGATGTAATAAATAAGCATCGGGAAGTAGTTTACGGATTGCGTCGTAGAATTTTAGAAAAATTTAGCGAGAGTAAAAATGGCGAAGCGGATATTTTGGAGGAGGAAATTTTGGGCATGATTGAGCAAGAAATAGAGCAAGTTGTTGGGTTTCACACTCATTTAGAAGGGGACGGCGATTGGAATATACCGGAAATTATTGAAGTTTTGCGGACAATTTATCCGGTTTCAGCCAATACAGAAACGGCTCTAAAGGAAATATCTTCAGCCGGTTCTGACCGCGCCTTGGGGGCGGTTGAGCGCACTAAACTTATTGAGGCAATTATTGATGACGCTAAAAATGCTTACGGCGCTTTGCGCGAAAATATTAAGCGCAAAATTAATGACCCAGCCGCTTTTTTGTCAATTGAGCGCTCCATGATGCTCCGAGCCATTGATACGCTTTGGATTGAGCATTTGGAAGCTATTGATCATCTGCGGCAGGGGATTGGGCTTCGCGGATACGGTCAGCGCGATCCTTTGGTGGAATACAAGCGAGAGGCCTATCGTTTGTTTCAAGAGTTGCTGGATCTTATCAGAAAGCAAGTGGTTTACAGCATCTATAAAATAAGCGTGGCTGTGGATATGGCTCCTTCAATGCAGCGTCGTAATTTAACATTTAGCGCGCCAGCTAAAACAATGTCCGAGCGATCAGCGGGTATGAACGCCGATATGCCAGAAGGTGGACAGGAAGTGTCTGGTGGTGGAACCGTACGGCATCAAAAAATAGGCCGCAATGAACCCTGTCCGTGCGGATCAGGCAAGAAATATAAGCGTTGTCATGGCGCATGACAACGCGCAATCCCGTAGTGAAGCGAAGCTTCTACTACTGGGATAAAAAGTGCTGTGCCTGTTCGAAGCTTTAGCGAAGGAGGGTCATGGGCATAAGGATCAAAAGATTATGAAAAATCTATTTACACTCTGCATAATTCATCAGCACCCCAAGATTTTACTCGGAATGAAAAAACGCGGACTTGGAGCGGGACGATGGAATGGATTTGGCGGAAAGGTGAAAGAAGGAGAACCCATTGAAGAAGCGGTCTTGAGGGAAACTAAAGAAGAGGTTGGGGTTATTGCCACTGGAATAGAACGTAGGGGAATTATAAATTTTGAATTTAATGGTAATCCTGAAATTTTAGAGGTTCATATTTTCAAGGCAGATAATTTTTTAGGAGAGCCAATTGAAAGCGACGAAATGAAACCGCAATGGTTCCATACAGACGAAATTCCGTTTGGCAATATGTGGTCTGACGATATATATTGGATGCCATTATTCTTGAGCGGGAAGAAATTTAAGGGTAAGTTCCTTTTTGGCAAATCGGATGTTATTCTGGAGTATAGATTAAAGGAAGTTGAAGAAATATAATTTTAATAGACTATGGAAAATTCTGTGCCAAAAGTTGGAGCAGGGGTGGTCATCATTAAAGACGGGATGACCTTGTTGGCCAAACGTAAAGGCGCGCACGGGGCTGGCAATAAATAGCAGAAGTGCCGCGGGGCGTAGGGCTACAATAATATGGAACTAAAACTTTTTATTGCGACAAAAGCTGTAATTATTCATGATGAGAAAATTCTAATTCTTCGTGAGGCAAGCTTATACGCAGATGGTACGAACGAGGGACGTTATGATCTTCCGGGTGGTCGGTTGAAGCCCGGCGAACGCTTTAATGAAGCTTTGGCTCGTGAAGTCCTTGAAGAGACGGGTTTAAGTATCCAAATTGGAAATCCAATAACAGTAAATGAGTGGCGTCCGGTTGTTCGCGGAGAACAGTGGCAGATTGTTGGAATATTTTTTGAATGTTACGCACTGTCACCTAAAGTAATAGTAAGCACCGATCATGATGCTTATGAATGGATAGACCCGAAGGAATATAAAAAGTATAATATTATTGATAACCTCACGCCGGTGTTTGAAGAATATTTAAAGAGACGGAAATATATATAAGAAGTGTCATGGGGTATGAGGAGAAATAAATTATGATCTACTTCATCACTGGAAATAAGAATAAATTTGAGGAAGTAAAGGCAATTCTGCCAGAAGTAAGGCAGTTGGATATTGATCTGCTTGAAATTCAAGAAATTGACGCAAAGGAAATAATAAAAAAGAAATTATTTGAAGCACTGAACCATTCGAAAGGAGAATTTATAGTAGAGGACACGTCTTTGTATCTTGATTGCTTAAATGGGTTGCCAGGTCCGTTAATCAAGTGGTTTCTGAAAACAGTCGGAAATGACGGATTAGCTAAAATCGCTGAAAAATTAGGAGATACTAGCGCAGAGGCAAAAACGCTTATTGGATATGCAAAAAATCGTGCAGAGATATATTATTTTGAAGGAGTAACAAAAGGCACGATAGTCAAGCCAAAAGGAGAAATTAACTTTGGATGGGATCCAATATTTTTGCCAAGTGGTCATAAAAAGACATTCGCAGAAATGAGTCGAGAAGAAAAAAATGAAATCAGTATGAGAAGAATCGCCCTAAATAAACTGAAAGAATTTTTGCGTCCTTAATACTAACATTTTTAAATATGCTCTTAGAACAAAAACTGATCAATAAGAACAAAAATATAAATCCACATGATATATCTAAAAAATTAATAAAAGGATATTATGGCGGATAATATAAACACTAAGAAACTTTCAGAACTAATTCTATTTGTCATTACTGCTCACGAGGAGTATCCAAAACAGCCAGATAATTCTTTTAGATTTTGGGATAAGCGAACTCCATACAGCATCCATCCAATTTGGTGCGCAATGACACTGTTGACCGAAACAACATTGTCAGAGGAATTAAGATGGCGCGGAGCCCAAGCCCTTCTTTTGCATGATGTTGTGGAGGATACTACCGCGACTTTGCCGAGTAATATATCGGACGAAGTTGTAAAATTGATTCAAGAGCTTACTTTTGAAACTCCAACCGAAGGTCTTGAAAAAATTTTTCAGAAAAGTGAAGAAGCGCAATTGTTAAAGTTGTATGATATGGTTTCTAATTTGTTAGATTGGGACCAAAAGCTTAATATGAAAATTGAACTTTATAAAGGCGTTGCCAAGAAGTTGGCTCATTTAGTAGAAAAGCAACACGGGAATCTAAATATTGTTTCAATGGCTTATGCACTAATTGGATGGTAGTGGGAATAAGTATAAAAAGTGTCATGTGGCATGAAAACAAAGAATAAATACATATATCCAGTCAAGATAACCGATGTGGTTAGGATAAGTTATGATGAATCGCCTGCTCACGTTGGTAATCTGAAAAGTTCAGTAGATTTTATTTGTAAAGAAGAAACTAAGATAAGAGCTGCCGCGGATGGTATTGTAGTAGATCTAAAATCAGATTCCAATGCGGGCGGTCAAAATAAAGAGCTAGAACCTTTTGGAAATTTTATTGAACTTCAGCACGACAACGAGGAATATTCTGAATATGAGCATTTGAAAAAGGACGGAATACTGGTGAAATTAGGAGATCAAGTCAGGAAAGGACAGATTATCGGATATAGCGGGTCAACGGGTTGGCTAGCGCATTTGGGTCCGCATTTACATTTTATGGTTGGCAAATACGGAGAAAGTGATAATGATTATGAGGCGATGGAAGTCGTGTGGGATATTCAATGAAACGTAAAAGTGTCATGCAAGAAATTGAAGTAAAATTTTTGAATATAAATCCCGATGAACTTCAGAAAAAGCTGGAGAGTATTGGAGCTGTGAAAATCGGAGAATATTTTTATCGCCGTCGCGTTTTTGATTATCCGGATTGGCGGCTTGATAAGGCGGGTGCGTTTCTGCGCGTTCGCGATGAAGGTGATAAGGTTACTCTGGGGTTTAAAAAACGAATTGGTGTAATATCTAACGACGGTTTGACCTCTGATAAGGGTATGGAAGAGGTGGAAGTGGTTGTTGATGATTTTAATAAAACTGCGGAAATTCTCTTAAGATTAGGATTTATAGAAAAACATTATGCGGAAAATAAACGTGTTCGCTGGCAAAAAGATGATATTATTTTTGACATTGATTACTGGCCGGGTCTTGAGCCTTATTTGGAAATTGAAGCACTGAGTTGGGAGGGCATTGATGAAGCGATTAATCTTCTTGAGCTTCGTCAGGAAGACAAAAAGATTTTCTCCGGCAATCAAGTTTATGCCCTAACAGGCGTTGATGTGGGAGAATTGAGAAGAATAACTTTTGACGAGGGGTTGGTTAAGAGATTGGAAAAGTCAAAATAATGGAAAAGCCAGCTGTCTAGGACATACTGGCTGGGGGGGCGTCGGGTCTCTGGAGCTTATGCTCTTTGTAGGCGTCCCTACACGCCTCGTTGTTCGGCCTTATGGCCTGCATAAGGCCAGATACATCTTGCACTCCTTGGAGATCCAAGGAGTATGCAAATTCACAGAATTAGCTACGGTATCCGGGGATTTGGCCGGAT